>ERZ1026780.227-NODE-227-length-48850-cov-10.023629_pt1 | contig 48850 bp, 47 predicted proteins | sample MGYA00380126_ERZ1026780 | MGnify/ENA primary metagenome ERZ1026780 (study PRJEB33269, sample SAMEA4719762) | human gut metagenome | biome: human-associated habitat; feature: organic feature; material: feces | place: Cameroon | collected 2013-10 ... | reverse complement strand
AAACTCGGATTGTAATTCCGAGTTACACGCGAAATTTATTTCGCTTTTGTTCTTTAGAGTTAGATTCCAATTTCACGCTTGAATCCATTAAGACTCATCCGCGTTTTTAGCTTTTTAGGCTAATAAGGCCACAACAAAAACGCTAAAACCTTAGGCTTCGAAAAGCCCATTCAAAGAAAAAAGAAACCGTTCGGGATTGTATTTTCTTTCGGTTTTTTGATTGGAGAAAAACGCAAAACTCATTACAAACATGGGGAAAATGTTCATTACAAACTAGGGGAAAATGTTTATTAGAAACATGGGGAAAATATTGATATTGCCATCAGCATCTAATAAAATGTCCGTGGGTTACGTATGTATTTGACAAGATATATCGAAAAAGAAATTCAAGAATGCATAGAAACTTCTGGGGTGGTTGTTGTAGCCGGTCCAAAGTTCTGCGGAAAAAGCACGACGACGGAGTTGTTTGCCAAGAGCAAGTATATTTTGGATACAAAACAGAAGATAGAGCTGGCCCAGTCCGATCCTGAAGGGATTTTGAAGGGGGATACGCCCAGATTAATTGACGAATGGCAACATGTGCCGGATTTGTGGAATTGTGCCAGGAGCGAAGTGGACAAACGCGAAAGTAAATTTGGTCAATTTATTTTCACTGGAAGTTCGACTCCAGCTGATTTGGACGACATCTATCATTCGGGTGCTGGCAGAATCGTTACTGTTCCTATGTATACGATGACACTGTCAGAAACTAATGACTCAAAGAAAATCGTATCTCTATCTCGGCTTTTTGAAGGGACGGAAAGCGTTTTTTATATCAACGATGGTTATTCCTTATATGACACGGCTTTTTATATTTGCAGGGGAGGTTGGCCTCTATCTTTGAATACCGATAGAACCAAATCCTTAAAAATTACATCGAATTATTGCCAAAACTTATTTAGTTTTGAAAATTCTAAGAACAAAAAATTTAGAAATAAAAAACCCAGAACGTTTGAAACTGTTTTGAGGTCTTATGCCAGAAATATATCTACCGAGGCGAGAAGGAAAACTATGATCGCCGATGTCAATGAACATGACGATAAAAATATTGATTCTGAGACATTTGATTCGTATGTGGGTGCATTAAAGGATTTGTTTATTATCAAGGACATTGAGGCGTGGAACCCCAATTTTAGAAGCAAGACGGCGGTTATTACTACGCCAACACGACACTTTGTCGATACCTCGGTTGCAGCATATTCTTTAGGAATATCGCCTAACGATTTAATCAACGATCCCAACACTTTTGGTTTGTTTTTTGAAGATTTTGTTATCAAAGAGCTTACTGTCTATTCGCAAGTTCTGAAAGGAGAACTACGACATTATAGAGACGGAAATGGACTAGAATGTGATGCTGTTTTGCATTTGAAAAATGGTAACTATGCGTTAATCGAGATAAAGCTCGGCGGAGAAAAATTGATAAATGAAGGCATTAATAACCTGAAGTCGTTACAAAACAAGATCAGTGATTCCAAGCAGCATCTTCCATCTTTTAAAATGATAATTACCGCTTGTGGCAATGCTTTTAAAAAAGACGATGTCTATATAGTTCCTATCAATATTCTTACAGATTGAGTAATGCAAAAAACGGTTTATTTTTGCTTTTTGTGTTGCGGTGGTCGTTTTTTCACGCCCTTTGATCCAATAGCCAAGGTCGCACTAAAAGAATCCAGTTTTAAATCCAACAAATCATCCGCCATTCGTTTCTTTTTAGTTTTCCATGATTTATCGGTAAAATTGCCCAATCATTTTATAGATTTGTCGAATTTCATTTAACACTTTTGCGCAATTTCATTTAACACTTTTGCGATTGCTTTCTTGAAATAGCGGGTTTTTGCATGAATTTTTTGTTTTTCTGTTTTTGAAACGACAAAAAATAAGACGATAAAAGCAAAAAATCCTACTATTCCAAACACCTTTAGATAGCTCCTTCGATATAGAATAATAACAGAATCATTTGAGCTTCACCTTGGATGATTGAGTCTTTCTAGCAAGGGGAACTTTATGGCTTTCCAATACGAAGAAAAGAAGAAGACGACGCTCGACTTTAAGAAGTTATTTGGCTCAGGAGATAAAAAGGCACCCATTTTACGTGAGATGTTTCGCATCTATAAATGGAAGTTCTTTCTTTCTATTATCCTTTACGTCATTAAAGATAGCCCCGTTTATATCGTTCCTCTTTGCACCTCCAATATCATTAATATTGCGGATGCCGCTATCCATGGAAGTGCACCCGAGAATTATTGGATTTCCATCCTCATCAATTCGGCCATCATCTTGGGGTTACTCGCTTTAAACATTCCCCTTCATACCCTTTATGCAAAGATTGTGGATAACATGATTCGAAACGCTTCGGCCGATTTAAGGGAAGCCGTTTCGAAGAAACTCCAATCGCTTTCTCTTTCCTTTGGAAAGGAAATGGAGAGTGGGGAGGTCCAATCGAAATTCATTCGTGATATCGATGGGGTCGAAAGTTATCTTTCTAACGTTATTAAGTCTTTGATACCGGCGATAGTGACCGCGACTGTGTCTTTTGGGATTGCCTTGTCTAAAAACTGGATGATTGCCTGTTTTTTCTTGCTCGTTGTGCCTGCAAACGTCGCATTGACGGGGTTATTCCGCAAGAAGATTGGCAAGAACTATCACGATTACCGTCTTTCGAACGAAGGCCTCAATAGGCGTTTCACCACCATGATGGAGATGCTTCCAGTCACGCGTTCCCACGGCTTAGAGGAAAAAGAGATTGCAGCGATGAACGATCGGGTGACCGATTTAAGAAAGAAAGGTCTTTCGGTCGATTACTCTGTGGCGGTATTTGGTTCTGCTATTTTTGTTCTTGGCGATGTTTTGGGATTCGCGTGTCTTATTTTCTGCATCTACCTTGCTTTAGATGGGTTCATCTTGATTGGTGACGTCGTTCTTTATCAGTCGCTTTTCTCGAGCATCAATAATCGCGTCAGTGCGATTGTGAGTATCTTCCCCGCTTTGGCAAGCGGCAAAGAATCACTTCGTTCTATCGGCGAACTGATGCGGAAAGAAGAGATTAGCGACGATAAAGGAAAACTTCATCTTCGTCCTCTTATCGGTAAAGTGGATTTCAATGACGTAAGCTTTCATTATCCCGACGATTCAAGGAATGCCTTGAGTGATTTTTCCCTTCATGTAAAACCAGGGGAGTGTATTGCGTTCACAGGACCTTCTGGAAGTGGCAAAACGACGGTAATGAATCTTATCATCGGCCTTCTTCACCCCACTTCTGGAGAAGTTCTTATCGATGACCATAACCTCGAAGATATTGCCTTAAAACATTATCATCACCATATATCGGTCGTTCCCCAAAACCCCATTCTCTTTCGTGGGACGATTAAAGAAAACATCACCTATGGTTTGAAACAATATACGGAAGAAGACGTGAAACGCGCTCTTCACATTTCCAATTGCGATGAATTTATTGATAAGCTTCCAGATAAGGAAAACACCATCGTCGAAGAGCACGGTTCGAATTTGAGTGGTGGTCAAAAGCAACGTCTCACCATCGCTCGTGCCATCATTCGCGATCCTTCCATCATCATCTTTGATGAAGCGACGAGCGCTCTCGATAATTTAAGCGAGCATGAAGTACAAGCAGCCATTGCGGAAAGTATCAAAGGAAGAACTACATTCATTGTCGCGCATCGTATTTCCACCATTCAAAACGCTGACCGAATTCTTTATATGGAACATGGCAAGATTATCGAAAGTGGTACCTATCAAGAACTATTAGCTCAAAAAGGCGCTTTCTATCGGCTTAAGAATATCGCTGAAGAAGAACATAACGTGCGCAAAGTGAATACCCTAAAAATCCCTGACTGATATCGAAATATAAGAATTTTGTAAAAAGATGACAAAAATGTTCTTTTGTCTCTAGAGAGACTTCCTTTTTAAGCCTAGAATAGCAAAAGTATGGAACACAAAAAGCACAAAGAGTCGAGTCTTCAAAACGCCGAAAGGTGTCGTAATCTCTTTTCGGTCATGACCTATTGCTTACAAAATGATGGTTGCTCAAAAAGAGAAATCTGTGAAGGCACGAATCTTAGTTGGGGTCTTGTTTCGAGAGTGACTAACGACCTTGAAGAACGTGGCTTCTTGAAGGCGAGCTCGCACGAAAGGCTTCCAGGCGCAGGAAGAAATGCGTCCGGGTATTGTGCAAGCGAAGACAAATTCGTTTCTCTTGGTGTAAGCGTGGAGAAGAATCGCTTTGTCCTTTCTATTGTTTCCTTAAGAAAGAATGTTTTAAAAAGATTTGTTCGCGAGAGTGAGCTTTCTTCAAAAGAAGATGTTTTTGCTGCTCTTTTTTCAATAATTGATGAAGCAATAAAGTGGTCTAATGAAGAAAAGAAAGAAATTCTTTCCATTGGTCTAAGCGTGCAAAGCTATGTGAATCCTAAAAAGGGGCAAATAAGTCATTTTCCAGGTTTAAGCGATAACGAATGGAAAGATATTGATGTCGTTTCGCCTTTAAAAGAAAAATATCACGTTCCCGTTTTTATGGAGCGAGATGGCGTCTGTCTTCTTTGCGAGGAATATATTGAACACGGTGCCGATGACAAGGTTCTTGTTCTTCTCGATAACAGCATTTCCTTTGGCGTGTTCTTCGACGGCTCCATCGTTTCTGGACGTAACTCTATGGATTTGGGTCACACCGTCTATGATTTGAATCTTGATCCTAAGGAAGCAACGCTTTCCTCCATCGCAAGCGTTAAGGGCCTTCTCCATCGACTGCAGATTGGTGAAAAGGAGCTCTTTGAGAATCCTTCGAGATATCTCCCCTCTTTAAAGAGAGCGGGTCAATACATCGGTCTTGCTCTTTATGACGTTTATCGCCTCCAAGGCATTAATAACATTGTTTTGGCGGGAAAACTCTTACTCCTAAAGGATTTTTTCCTAGATGATGTCAAAGAGACGATGAAACGATATATGAAAAACGAAGCCTTTGAAGGACTTCGTTTCAGTTTCTTAAATAGCAATGATGGCTCAAGAGGGGCGGCTTGGTTTGCCCTTCAAAGCGGTCTCGAAGAATTTATCGGCAAAAGATAATTAATTAGCCGTTTGTTCCAGGAAGAACTTTTTGGACACCTTCTTCGCCTAAGTAATAACGGATGATTGCCATTCCGAAATCGAGGGAATACGCCATCGAATGACCTGTGATGACGTTTTCGTCTTTAACGGCGGCGATATTTAGATAATCGCCATCCTTGCTTTGAAAGCCTGGGAAGCACGTATATTTCTTCCCTTTTAGGATTCCTAGTTCCCCAAGAATAGATGGGGAAGCACATATAGCGGACACAAGTTTTCCTTGCTGATAGAAACCGAGGAGAAGCGAACGCACTTTGGCGTCTCCTTTTAGATTCTCCATCCCTTCTTTGCCACCGGGAAGAACCACGAAGTCGTAGTCGTCTTGATTCATGTTGGGAAGAGTTTTATCCAAAAGAATTTTGACGTTATGGCTTGAGCGAACTTCTTTCCGTTCGGTCATGGAGACTAAATCTACTTGAATTTCGTGGGTTCTTTCTAAAACGTCTCTTGTAGCGATAGCTTCGGTATCTTCAAAACCGTCTGCCAAAATCATCCCCCCTTTAACCATAGCTATTGCTCCGCCACGACCTTGTCATTATGGTCGTCATCATCTTTTCTCGTTCTTCTTTTGAAGGTGCGGTGGAGCAAAAGGATAAAGAGCGCTTCCACAAAGCCCGAAATAAAGAGGCCAATGCCACCCACAATCATGAGGATATTGGCGCCAACGCCTTGCGAGAGATCCATTGCGATAACAACGATTGATAACGCAATCATGAGAATGCCATAGGCAAGATCAAGCCACCAGTTTTTCACTTTCATCACTTGTAAATCGAAGCTATAGGCGATTTCTAAGACGCCTTGGTAGATGAGGAAGAAAGCGGCGATATAGAAGACCCAAGTCGTAAATGCGCCAGGATCTGAAACCGCAATAGAACCGATGATGAGATTCAAAAGCCCTTGTAGCAATAGCCAAGGATTAAAGAAGGCAAAACCGATAAAACAACAAACGACATAGAAGACGCCTATAACCAAAAAGATGGTTCCTAACGTATAAGCGAAAATATCGACGGCAAAGGCGCTAAAGATGGCCATCAAGGCACCGATGACCATGAGTAAAATGGCGTTCATGAGCCTTCTATTTCTTTCTTTTCCAAACACTTTCATTATTAGACTCCTTTCATAAAACAATTAGGATTTGCATGCTTTTTACAAAATATGAACTTTATTTCCGTCCCATTTGTCTTTCGGTTCGCCTTTCTCTTTGGCATAACCTATATGGATAGCGGCAAAGGGTTCCACGGTATATGGAATCTTAAGGGCCTTGCGTATGCCGTTCATTCTTCCTTCATCTGGCCAAATGGCGCACCAGACGCTATCAAGGCCAAGGCCTTTGGCGGCAAGAAGGATGTTCTCCGTTGCGGCGCCTGCATCACAATATCCTAAGCCATGAGGAATTCCTTGCTCGGTTCTTTCTTGGTTGATACCGACGATGATCATAAGTGGAGAATTGAAGCGGCCATAGATAAGCACTTCTTTGGCGGCGTCTTGAGCTTCTTTGCTTTCGAGAACATAGAATTCCCAAGGTTGTTTGTTAATGGCGCTTGGAGCGCTCATCCCTGCACGAAGTAGAGTTTCAATGTCTTCTTTCTTCACGGGTTTATCTAAAAATTCTCGTACACTTCGTCTTTCTTTTATTGCTTCTAAGACGTCCATAAAAAGTCCTCCTTTTGATGCACCCTCATTCTATAGTTTTCATACCAAAAGTGTAGTGCTAAGAAAACATAGAAGATTTAACTTGGAAGGAAATGCTTCCTTTCTTTCTAACCCATGTTTTTTGCTTGGGACACGTATCGTGGGGTCGTTGGTGTTTTTGATTGGTTTTCTTGAAGGACTTTGAAGTTTAGTTTCAATGCGCATTGGAATTTCAACTATTTTGGTGCTTTTTGCCCAATGCCAAAAGAAAAGGGATGCCTTGCGGCGTCCCTTCTTTTAATGAGTTAGGCTTATAACCTTATTTCTTGAGGTTATAGAAGGCATCCATTCCTGGATAGATCGCATTCTCGCCAAGTTCTTCTTCGATGCGGAGAAGTTGGTTGTATTTGCAAATACGATCGGTACGGGACATGGAACCGGTCTTGATTTGTCCAGCGTTAAGGGCAACAACGAGATCGGCAATGGTGGTGTCTTCGGTTTCACCAGAACGGTGAGAGACGACACAAGTCCAGCCATTACGCATCGCTTTTTCGCAAGTATCAAGGGTTTCTGTCAAAGAACCGATTTGGTTGACTTTGATGAGAACGCTGTTGGAGCAGCCCATTTCGATACCCTTTTCGACATAGATCTTGTTGGTAACAAAGAGGTCATCGCCAACGAGTTGGACTTTCTTGCCAAGACGAGCGGTAAGCTTTTGCCAACCTTCCCAGTCATTTTCGCTAAGAGCATCTTCGACAGTGATCAAAGGATACTTTTCAACGAACTTGGCAATGAGATCGATCATCTCGTCGCTCGTGAGTTCGCCACCATGGCTGCGGTGGAGGACATATTTCTTCTTCTCGGCATCGTAGAATTCGGAGCTCGCAACGTCCATGCCAAGCATGATGTCTTTGCCAGGAACGTAGCCGGCTTTCTTGATGGCTTCGACGAGAACTTCGAGAGGTTCTTCGTTGCTCTTCATACCATTAGGGGCAAAGCCGCCTTCGTCGCCGACAGCGGTGACGTCGCCACGATCCTTGAGAATTTTCTTAAGAGCGTGGAAGGTTTCGGCACCCATTTGAAGGGCTTCGTGGAAGCTCTTCGCGCCGACTGGCATAATCATGTATTCTTGGAAATCAACAGAAGAGTCCGCGTGCTTGCCACCATTGATGACGTTCATCATTGGAACTGGAAGCTTTTTGGCATTTGGGCCACCGAGATAGCGGTAAAGAGGGATGCCGAGATAGTCAGCAGCCGCTTTCGCACAAGCAAGGGAAACACCGAGGATGGCGTTCGCACCGAGCTTACTCTTGGTTGGGGTGCCATCGAGTTTGATCATCGTTTCATCGATGTCGACTTGGTTGATGACGTTTTTGCCTAAAAGGGCTGGGGCAATGATTTCGTTGACGTTGTTAACGGCCTTTAAAACACCAGCTCCGTTAAAAACTTTCTTATCGCCGTCACGAAGTTCAAGGGCTTCGCGTTCGCCCGTGCTGGCACCGCTAGGAACGGCGGCACGTCCGAAAGCACCGCTTTCGGTAGTCACTTCGACTTCGACGGTTGGATTTCCACGGGAGTCAATGATTTGACGCGCATGAATTTCTTCAATGAATGGCATTCTTAATTTCTCCTTTTGCAATTCACATTCACTTACTTTGTAAGCGGAATAATTATAGGCTATCTTTTTTGTCCGAGACAACGTTTTGGAAAAAAAGAAAAAGAAAGCGTATTCATTAATGAATAGCACCTTCGTTCTCCTATCGTTTTTGATGCTTTTCTTGCTATAATGAGGCCGCTATGAGTTATAAAAATTATTTAACGAAAGACGCCTTTAAAGCGGCTTTTGGCGCGAAGCCTTCGAAAGCGAAGATGGATGGGGAGGACGTTCTTTCTCTGAATGCCTCTTCGAAGAAGGTTATTTCGCTTATTGAAGGGGAGAGACCGTTCGCCTTAATGAAGCTTGGCGAAGCGGAACTTGCTTGTCTAAGCGATGCCGAAAGAATCAAAGAAGGAAACCGAAAAACCTTTGATGAAAAGACGCGTATCGCAATGAAGGAAACGGCCGGTTTTTATCCCACGACCGATAAGCATCTTTTAGAATACGCAAACCTTTATGAAAGCCGCATGAAAAACGTTGATGGCGTTGGCGTTCTCGGCTTAAGAAAGGAAGGGTATTTCGTAAAAACCTATGCAAAAGAACCTCTTTTGCTAAATGGAGATGTGCTTAATCCGATTCTTGGTGAGTGGACGTCCTCCCTCCAAGGCAAGAAAGTTCTGGTGATTTATCCCTTTATCGATGAGATTTCGTTCCAATATGGAAGAAGAGAGAAGATTTTCCAAAAAAATCCGCAAATCCTTCCTGAATTTGATTTGAAGCTCCTTGCTTCGCCAATGACGATGGGCGATGAAACAGACTACCGTTTCCCGAGCTTTATGCGTGCTTTAGAAGAGATGGAAGCGAGAATTTCCCAAATCGATTTCGATATCGCTTTGGTAGGTTGTGGGGCCTATGGAAGTCTCCTAACTCTTTCTATTAAGAGTTTTGGAAAGAAAGCGATTCAAACGGGCGGCTCTACCCAACTTCTCTTTGGAATATTGGGAAGTCGTTGGGAGAAAGCGCCTTACATTAAAGAGCTTCAGAATGAATACTGGATTCGACCAGCCACAAAGCCAAAAGGATTTGAAAAGGTCGCTGGCGGGGCATATTGGTGATGGAAACGAAGAAAAACGTTTTGGGGGCAATAAGGACCCTTGGCATCCATTCGATTGTGGGCTATTTGGGGATTCTTGTGATTGGTCTGATTGCTCTCAATGTAGGCGGATACCGCAATCAAACTGCAACAACGATTTTATTCGGTCTTCTTTTTGCAATCGCCATTTTCTTAATCCTCGATAAGGAGGGGAAAGAAGACAAAACGAAGACGAAAGTGCTTCTTTTGACTCTTTTGCCCCTTGGTGTCTTTTTCTTCTTTAGTCTCTTCTCCCTTTTTTGGCTTTCAATGGGGGTTGGGAACATCGCCATTAGCGCGATTTCGATCTTCGGCCTTCTGGGCGCTTTCCTTTTTGGGATGGAAATCAAAAAGGATCCGAAGATGCCTAAGCATATCCTTCTTTATATCATTCTTGTCGGTCTTTCGCTCTATTGCCTTATGAATCTCATTGCCTCTTTATCGCAATATGGTTTTTTCTATTTGCTTCGCTACAAAGATGCTGTCTATTTCTATGATGGCGTTCGTTATAACGTCACCGATGAAATGGCCATTATCGATGGTTTTTCTCTCGCTTTTGTCTCGCCTTACTTTGGAACGCTTGCTCCTTTTGTATTGGGTTCAAGTCTTTTCTCCCTTTTCTTTATAAAACCGAAAGAAGAAAAAGTTCTGTTTTTCTTTATCCTCGTTGCTGGCCTAATCGGTTTTCTTAGTGTCCTATTTCTTTTTAATTACTACGCCTTGATTGCATATATTCCCCTTTTAGCAATCACCTTGCTTCTTCGCTTCATCAAAGGATCTGAAAAGGTGCCTCTTTGGGAGAAGATCGTTTATTTTGTGTGTCTTCTTCTCCTCGCTATCCTTGTTCTCTCGATTCTTGCTGTTGCGGCGAAAGGCGTGAATGTCTATGAATCAAGCAAGATTCTTTCGAAGATTTTCAATAATGGGAAGCTTCTTAAAGGCATTAACCGGACGATCAATGCGGTGTTTGCGGACGGCTTTTTCTCTCAAAGGACCTTCTTTGGCATGCCCGCTTACGATATTCATGGCTTTAAAGATATTGGTTCTACAACCATCCTTTCGGGTAGCGATTGGGGGAATGAATCTCTTTATTGGACGTCCTTTAATTTGCATACGTTTGAATTCAATGCGCTTATGGAAACGGGTATCCTCGGTTTCCTTGGTTTATGTGTTTTCTTAGCCTTCTTCTTTCCCCTTTTAAGACGCTATATTCGGGAAGACAAAGGAATCAAAGGCGCTCGTTACTTCTTCTTGATGTTTGTTCTCTCTTTCTTCCTTTATGAGACTTTCTTCTCGGATTCGCTTCCCTTTATTGGCGTTTCTAATTATGTCTCGCCCCTTACCTTAAACCCTCTCTTCTTGCTTGTCCTAGCCTCTCTAGGCGAAGCGTATACTCCTAACCCCGCTCTCTTAGCTCGATTTCAAAAAGGAAAGGAAGAAAACTATGCGTAATAAAAACACCAAGAAATATCTTTCGCTTCTCTTCCTTCCTTTTCTCGCTTCTTGCGTCAAAACAAACGAAACCTATCGCAATGGCGAATATGAGAATGGCTCTTTTACGGACTACTTCTTTATGAATCACGATGAAGTAGGGGATAAAAAAGGCCAAGCCAAAAAAGAAATAACCCTTACGAGCGATTCCTATTGGAATGGCACCAACAATGGCGTTGGAAGCGTTACCTATACCCCTTATGTCTATAAGGTCACTCATGCTCCGGAGGGAGAAGAGAGCATCAATGGCTTTAATCTTGTGCCAGGTTGGGAAAACCTTATGGCAAATGGTGAGCAAGAAGATGGCTACGTCTGGTACTGGCGGGATTATTTTTCAAGTCTTTCACCGAAAATCCTTGATGAAGGCAATAAAGAAATGGATAGCTCTTCGAGTTCCTTCGAATACTATTCAAGCGATCCTAACGTTGCCGTTTGGAATGGCACCCATCTTGAAATTAAAGGAGTGGGAGAAGCGACTTTGAAAGTGAAATGGGCTTCCCTTACGAGCGAAGCCTCCCTTTCCGTTAAAGCGCCTTATGGCAGTCGTGTGGGAGTCAATGACGGCGCTCCAGAACTCTTTGAGGCAACCGTTAAAGATCAAAATGGGAACGAAAAGAACGTTTCCTTAAATAGCATGTATGATTGGGTTCCTGGCTATAAGGATCTCGATGACGAGGATTTCTTCCAAAAGAATCCATCCTTTGGACGATATTACTCCATGGGAAGAATCGACGATTCCTTTAAAGAAGGGTATCTCAGCAAGCTTTATAATGGTCAACTCTATTGTGATGGTTATCATTCTTTGGCTTTTGTCTGCCTTGAAAATAGCGGTTTTACGAGTCTTTATAGCAAGGAAATGATTTCGGGTGACTATTTCCTCATGAGCTTTAGAGGTGGGAGCGATTATGTTGGCGGTAGAGGCCATAACCAAAACGAACCCAGAATAAGCGCTTTCGATTTAAGTGTGGATTTCTATTATCGTAATGGGAACAAATATGATTACGTTACGGTAACGAGCAAACAAGCAATCACGGAAACTGATCATGGAGGCGAAGGAACAACGATGTTTGGCTTCCGCTTCTCGGATATTGGTCTTGATCCGAAAGGCATCGCAGGCATTGGTATTCATTACGATAACTTTGAAGATCGTTTCAGTAGTTGTACGGGGAAAATCGCCAGCACCATGCCAAAAGCCACCGATTACCAATTCGGATTATTGCTTTATGAAGTAATGTTCCCAGGTTCTTCCTGGAATTAATTTGTCTTTATTTCTTTGGCGATATTGAGCCATTCTCCTTGCTCAAAATCGATGTTGTCATCATCAAATATAAGTGTTCCCTTGGCAGGCGTAAAAGTCATTTCGCCAAAGTAAATTTTGCCATTGATGTCATAAAGATCGACCCTTACGAAAGGGAAGGGTTCTGCTAGTTTTTCGGCAATCCTAGCCATTTCTGCAATGTTATTTGGTTTTTTTAAAGGGTAATCCGTCTTTTGCCACCCGTTAAATTGAGCTCCATCGCATGGCGTCCAATCGATGTAGTAGTGGTTATAACGGATGTCTTTTCCACGCCCTGTGACGACATAAAGGTAACGCGCTTTGCCGTTATAGACGTGGATTTTGTATTCGGTGGGAAGGGCATCTTCTTCGCCGATATATTGCTCGACTAAGATTCTCGGCTTGATTTTGCTATAGTGGGGCTCTGTTGTTTTCTTTCCATAATCACTATGAAGCCATTTGTGGAATTTCTTTTGAGTCGCTTTTTTGTCCCAATGGGTTTTATCTTTCACGATTTCATTCCATCCCGAGGCATGGGTGCATTTTAAAACAAAGCTCTTGGGGAATTTTTCGAAAGGTATTTCTTCGAAAGAACTATAGACACCTAGCGAAGGAATAAGAAGGTCTTCATATCCTTTTTCTTTTAGATAATCCCTGGCGCCATCACGGGAAGCAAGTCGCGATACTTCATCCATCTTGGGATAGACGAAAAGACGAAGATATTGGAGCTTTTCCGTGTAGCGCGTCGGGTTCTTAAGATCGAGCTTATGGTGTGTGATGTATTGGTATTGAAGCTTTACATAAGCAACCGGGGAAAGAAGTTGAATGGGTTTTCTTACGAGGGTCGCTAAAAAACGTTTCCCTTTGTTTTCATGAAGTCGTTTTGCTAGCATAGCAATCTTCATTATAATGGTTTTTTCAAGACAAAGAGAGGAGAATCAATGTCTTCTTCTCCTTTAGCTTTGGGGGTAAAATAAAGGAGCGATGCGAATTTTATTGGTTTCTCAATATTATTATCCCGAATCTTTTCCAAGCACGTTGATTGCCGAAGAACTCGTTTCGAGAGGACATACTGTCGATGTCTTAACGGGGAAACCGAATTATGGCTATAAAGAACCTCCGAAAGAATACGATTCCATCGATGAAGAAACGCATAATGGTGTTCACATTTATCGAGTGAAGCTTCATAAACGGAAGAAAGGCCTTCTTTCTTTAATTCGGAATTATCTTTCTTTTTGGCGGAACTCCAAACGCTTCTTAAGGAAATGCGACACCCCCTATGATTTGGTGTATGGCTTTAACTTCTCGCCGATTCTTTCCCTCGAAGGGGTGGGGGCTTTTGCAAAAAGAAGGAAGATACCATATGTCATGCACGTTTTCGATTTATGGCCCGAAAGCGTTCTCGCTACCAACATTACAAAGAAGGGTTCCTTGCTTTATCAATATCTTTATCGCCTCTCCAGAAGAATTTATAACGACGCCGATCTCTTCTTTTTGTCTTCACCTGGCTTTAAAGACTATTTTGAAAAAGTCCTTCACATAGAGAAGTCCTCTCTTCTTACCTACCAACCCATTGAAGAAATAAATGAGGAGTTTCCTAACCCATTTAAAAAAGAAGAGAAGCCTTTGGTCTATTGCGGGAATATCGGAAGGGTTCAGAACTTAACTCCTTTTATTGAGGCCTTCTCTCTTCTGACAAAAGAAAGCCCTTATCGTTTCTATATCATTGGAGAAGGGAGCGAGAAAGAGAAAATGGCAACCCTTGTTTCCTCGCTTGGGCTAAAAGATAAGGTTTTCTTCTTAGGACGTCTTTCATCTACCGAGGCGCTCCCTTATAGAAGGCACGCTTATATGAATGTCGTTTCGCTTGAAAAAGGAAACGATTATGTTTCTTTAACGATACCCACGAAACTTCTTGCCTCCTTACAAGATGGAAGAGCGATTCTTGCTTCGATTGGAGAAGGTGGCGCTAAGATGCTTCAAGAAGCAAAAGGCTCTTTCTTAACCGAACCCACCAAAGAAAGTGCTTTTTCGGTTCTCCAAAAAGTTTCTTCAATGGATGAAAAAGATCTTTCCAAGATGGGTGAAAACAATCGGAAATATTACCAAGAGAGTTTATCTTTTAAGAAGCTTATGGATCTTATTGAATCGGGTCTTCTTGAGGAAATGAATCGATCAAAGAAGTGACCTTTTTGTTAAACGATTCTTCTCCATAAAGCGAAAGGAATTTTTCTTTGCTCGAAGGGTTCAGGGAGGGAATGGAAGAAAGGCCACTCTTTTTTATATTCTCGAACAAAATCGAAAAATCATTGGCGTTTCCTTCACCGATCCAAGCAATATCATCAGGGAAAAACTTTTCGAAGAAGGTGTTTTTGGTCGAGATAATACGACTTGCGTTTGTGACATATTCAAACATCTTGGACGGAACGCTTTCGGAGTCAAGCTTCGTCGAGAATGGGCGAGGATTTATAACCGCATAGGCCCCTTTTTGATAGGCGGCGTTTTCACTTTTGCTGATTTGCCCTAGGAAACGTACGTTTTGAGAGGTGGGAAGATTTTCTTTTTGGTGACCTGCGATATAAAGATCGAGGTTTTTGATCTTCGCCTTTATAAAAGATTCTATGAGCAATCTTGTGCCATATTTCGCTAAGAGGGTCCCTCCAAAGTAGAGGTAAGGCCTCTTACCTTGATAAGGTTTCTCTTTATTAGGAACGATAAGTCCTTCGATTATCTTGTGGGGCTTCTTTTCTAGTCCATAAACGCTTAGAAGTTTCGGCGTTAATGCGATAGCACCATCGGAAGAGGTGGCCAAAGAAAGGAGGCTATCCGCTTTCTTGGCGCTCATCGAAGTAATGTTCTCTGGATTGTCTGTTAAAAAAGCCAAACGTGGTGCGTGAAGTTTCTTTTTGGCATAGGTGCTTGCTCTTAAGAGAGCTTCGTTAAGCGGGTCATAGATAATCGCCGAATAATCTTTTGGGAGTCTTTTGATTTCTTCTTCTAGTTCTTTAAGAGCAAGGATCTTTTGAAAGATGTTCTTTGGGTGTTCGACATAGATATGTGTTTGATTGTCGATAGGTTTGACTTCCTTGGTATCGAAGGGGATAAGCGTTAAAACAAGAACTTCATATTCCTTGGATAGAGAGTGAATGACGTTGGAGTGAAAGTTTTGATTGGAAGGGTTCGAAATGAGATAGCCCTTCTTGAGATAGAAGTCATAGTCTCTTTGGTCGAGCGCGGTGGAAAGATAAAGAATCTTCTTCATTTGGAAAGGATCCTTTCAAAGAAGGAGAGATGCGCAAGGGTCATCTTTTCTAAGGTGTTATCCTTGGCGACTTGAAGTGCTGCCTCATGCATTGAAAGAGGTATCTCCTTATTGAGTGAAGCGATAAAGCTTTCCTTGTCCTTTAAAGAGAAGACATACCCATCTTCGCCATTTTTAATAAGATGTTTCGCCGCATTGGAGGCATCGCTTCCCAAAATGGGACAACCTTGAGAAAGAGATTCATTGACCACATGGCCATAGATGTCTTCCTTGGTGAGAAAGAGTGACATTTCAGAAACGCTAAAATATTGAAGGATTTTGTCTTTTGGCTGAAATGGTAAAAGATGGACATTCGTTAGCCCTTTTTCCTTCATAATTTTTAAATATTTTTCCTTTGATGGTCCTTCACCAATCAAAAGAAGCTCTTTTTCCTTCGAAACATGACTCCAAACTTCGGAAAGCAAAAAGGCGATGTTTTTGCGTTCAATAAACGCCCCGACAGCAATATAAGTGGCCTTATTTGGGAGACCTAACGTTTTCTTTCGCTTCTCTTTTTCTTCTTCGTTTAAAGGCTTATTGAGAATTTCCCTTTCATAAAGAGTGCTATAGGGGAAAAGGGTAACTGTCTCTTTTGTAGCGCCATAATGAAGGAGATATTTTTCGCTTTCAAAGTCGGGACATAAATAGGCGCTTGCGCCCCCAATCATCTTCGTTTTAAGTTTTCTTTTCCAAGAAGCTTCCTTTTGAGGAACGATTCCTCCATTTATTGCAAATATGTAGGGGATTTTTCGTTTTTTTAGATAACGAATCGCTTTCATTTCGGTGAAGGATGACCAACCGTTAATGACCACGATATCGTAAGTTCTATCCTTTAAGTAAGGAAGGAAACCGGAAGCGATGTTGTTATGGGCCCCCAAAGAGAGGCTTTTAAGGAAAATTGGTTTAAAGTTGGTTGCTCGGCTATGGTAAAAAAGCCTATTCCGATCGCTTTCAGACGCTCTTTCAAAAAGGACCGTTAAATCGACTTCTTTTCCCAGTTCGTTAAAGAAGTCGACCTTATAGGGTGCGGGATGATTAAATAGCCACAAAATCTTCATTTGCCAAAGGGAATTATAAACCTCTTCGATAATTTCTTTTATAATGAAAAACAATGTTAAGCGATTGGAAAGCCTTTTTTGACTCTATTAAAGAGAAACCTTACTCGAGACCCCTTCACGAGTTTTTGAATGAGGAATATGAGAATTTCACCATTTACCCGCCGAGAGACATGATGTTTCAAGCTTTTAAATTAACGAATCCTCGCTCTTTGAAAGCGGTCATCATCGGCCAAGATCCTTATTCCAATCCCGGCCAAGCGATGGGCCTTTCTTTTAGCGTTCCTCGTGGCATGGATATTCCCCCAAGCCTAAGAAACATCTACAAAGAGATTCAAAGTGATATCGGCGTTCCTATGAACTTTGAGAATGGGGACCTCACTCCATGGGCCTTGCAAGGGGCGTTACTTTTAAATGCTTATTTATCCGTTCGCGCTGGTAAGCCTTTGTCTCACAAGTGTCCGGAATATGATGCTTTTATGGCGGATGTCATGCGTTATTTAGACACCCTTCCTAATCCCATGGTCTTTATGCTTTGGGGCAATTTCGCGAAGCGTTACGCTTCCTTTATCCATAATTCCAAGCACCTCATATTAAAAGCATCCCACCCCTCTCCTTTAGCGCTTAGCCATGGGGGTTGGTTTGGGATGCATTTATTTTCGCAAGCAAATGACTTCTTGATTGAAAATGGACTCGAACCTATTGATTGGAAGATTTCTTAACTTCTGTCACTAAATCCCAAATTCCAATTCCTAAAGGAATAAGGAAGAAGATGGCAATAAGAAGAGGGCTTGCTAAGGATATTCCTTCTTGTCCATTTCCGATTGCAACGCCCAAGAAATAGAAGAATCCAATGGCACCGTCCGCTACCAAAAGAAACGGGAAATAATAAGGATTTTCTGATTTCTGCTTTTTGGAAAGAAGAAGACAATAGATGCCATAGGCGCCAACGAAGAGCAAGATGATGGAAAGGACGAGAAGGTCTCTATTGCCACCAGCGATACTCATTCCATATTCATCGCCCGAAGTCGCTTTGACGGCGCTTATGATGTAATAGACAAGAAAACAAATGCCGCCGTATAAGCCACTTAATGTGAGTGCGATTCCTTTTTTCATTGTTGGACCTCCGCGTTTACTTTTTTGCCGTCATTGACTTCTAAAAACTTTGGGTATTTCCAAGCGATAAGCGCCATGATGCCACCCGAAAGAATGATGCAGGGAAGCATATAGGCCATGTTGTAAAGAAGCGAATAGACCCATTTGTTTAAGAAGGAAAGGCCCCAAGCAAAAGCACTTGGATCGTCACCCCAAAATAAAACGCCGGAGAGATAGTGAGAACAGAATTTTAAGATGCCACCCACCAAGGCGCCGGCAATCACAATGGACACTCGAGCGGCCGTGTGATCGGTATTCTTTTTTAGAAGCGAAGCGAAGAAACCTGCACAACCCGCCAAAGGGTAAGCGAGCCAATAATCGAGCGCGACTTGGATAAAAGCTTTCCACCATTCGCCTGCAATCGCATAGAATCCATCGGCTAAGTCAAGTAAGCCCATGATAAGACCCGTCAAGATACCCGCTAGAGGGCCCCTTCTAAAAGAAACGATAAAAACGGCGACAAGGGCGATGCCGATAGAGCCGCCACTTGGAAAGAGTGGCGAGCTATAAGCGCCCGCGCAAAGGTCGAGCACATAGCCGATTGCGGCAAAAATGGCAATCTCGGCGATGGCTTTGATGTTGAACAAGGATTTCATAAAAGCCTCCTTTTTAAAGAAAAATCCGCTTTGCTAGCGGAAAAAGGAAAAACTTTATGAGTCGTTCCTACGCTAGCATTACCTAGTTCAGGTATCGGGGTCGTCACTTCCTAGTGACCTCTCAGCGCCTTTTAGGGCTCCCCCAGTCTTTAAGACCAATCTCAATACTAGCACTTTTTCTTGCTGGGAGAATTAGGAATTCGCTTCCTTTTTCGTTTCAATCACAAGAAGCCGTCCTTTTTCGAGAAGCAAAGATCCCCGCTCTTCTAAAAGCTCATTGGATAGGCCGAGCGCGTCTTCCTTCTCTAACACCTTCCTTTCAAGCGGATATTGAAAGCCTTTCAATGTGAGAAGACTTTCTTCGATGGGGAAAAAGGAATAGTAGGCGTTCTTTCTTTCGAAGAGATAAGGCGCTTTTCGAGCGGAAAGGGAATAGATAACGGAATTCTCATCCGCAAAAGATATTTTTTCATCTTTTAGTAGCAAGAACATGTTGGCGATAAAATGCTCGATTCGTTTCCCTTGAATGGCGCCCACAAGAACGATTCTATCTGCTTTATCCTTATATTCTTGGTAAGCGTAAGCGGTATCGCTATCATCCTTCATGGGGGTCAGCTTTGTGATCTTTTTGGCATAGGCTTCGACAAGCTTGCATTCGTTTTCGCTTGTGGAGTCAAAATCACCGACGGCCTCATCGAACAAAAGCCCTTCTTTGGCTAAGAGATACGCCCCTTTGTCGATGCCGATAATGTAGGAGTCCTCCCCAAAGGGGTATTCCCTCAAATGATTCATTTCTTTGCCTATGACAAGATAGGCAATCTTTCGTTTTTCTTGTCCCATAATTCTTTTTAAGTATTTCTCTTCTTTGTGCTATAGTGCAATGGCAAAGGAGCGTTATTCAAATGGAAGAAAAAGAAAACGCCGTAAAAGTGGAAGAAACAAAAGACTCTGTTTCTCCAGAAGCTGTAGCGGAATCGAAAATAGCTGAAGAAAGCGATTTCGCCGACGAGATTAAGAAACCAGAACCAGCGCCAGAACCCGTCAAAGAAGAACCAAAAAAAGAAGAAGGGGTGGAACTCTATTGTGAAAAGGAAGAGGCGGAAACTCCCACTCCCGTAGAAAAACCAGTAGAGGAACCTGAAGCCCCAAAAGAGAGCGAAAAGAAAAACGTTAAAAAAGGCAAACCCGCTCCTGTCGTTTATCAATATGATGATGACAATCTTCGCGCCATAGAAGATGCTCGTCTGGCCTTTAGCAAAGACTACAAAAAGAGCAACCTTTGGAAGTGGATTGTGACCATTATTTGTCTTGTGGTCATTATTGCAGGTTGGCTTGTGACCACGATTCCTGAAGTCAATAAAGCCTTCTCTTCCGTGAATGAGAACTTCCCAACCATCTTCACTCTTATCTTAGTTGGCCTTTCTCTCGTCGCTCTTTTGGTCTTTAGCAGCGTCTTCAAGAAAGACATCGACAAGAAGATGAAAGCGTATTTCTCTAAATTCTACGAGTATCAAAATGCTTATATATTCCCCGAAAGTTGCGAGAACATCAAAGGGAGTGTGGATTCGAAATTAGACGAATCCAAGCTCAAAGAATGTGGGATTTACAAGGATATTGCGAAAATTGGAAGCCGCGCTTGCTATGAATTCGACTATCAAGGGCACCACGTTGTGATGAGTGATGCCGCTGCTCAAACGCAAGATAAAAAAGCTCTTCGCACGGTCTTTGTTGGAAAATTCGCTTATTTCCAAAACGACTATGTTGGCGAAGATATCCTTATCTATTTCAAAGGCAATAAACGCGCTCTTCCACCGACTAACTTAGCAGGACGTAACCTCTACAAAGATTCCAAGACCATGGTCATTTATGGTCCCATCTCTGCTCGTAAGGTCTTAACGCATGACGTTCAAATGGCTTTAGCGAAGTTTGACACCAACAAAACCTTCGTTGATATGGCCATTTCCATCAAGGAAGGCATGACTTATATCGCGATGGGATTCGAAGATGATTTGATGGTTTTGCCTCTTGAGAAGCCTTTTAATCCAAACCCGACGAAAGAAGCGAAGAAAGACATCGCGGAAGTGCTTGGCCTTATTACTGCGTTCGACGGAAAAGAAAACCTTTAATCTTAAGTTTTCATTCTATGGCTATCTTCGGATGGCCTTTTCTTTTTGTCTTTTTCCTCTTTCTCGTTCTTTCTTGAACCTTGAAATAGAAGGTGTCGCAAACTATAGTTTTTTTAACCATAGGAAGTTCTTGGCTATTTCTTTTTGAAGGGGAAGTTCTCTCTTCTAAAGGGGTTTTGCAAAGAAAATAAGGAGCAATTATGAACTTAGCTCGATCTTACGAGGGAAATAAAGTCCCTAAATTCACCCGATTATTTTATCCATGGAGTACTTTGTTCCGAGATATGTGCTACACCCTTGTTGGGACGTTTTTGCTCCAATATACCTATACCTCGGGTGTCTTAAGTTCCAATCTTGCCACTTATCAAACCCAAATGCATATCATCACGATTGCCATGATGATTTGCCTTATTTGGGATGGCTTAAACGACCCGATCATGGGATTTATCGTTGAAAAGTTTCATTTTAAGCTGGGTAAGTTTAGGCCGTGGATTCTTATTGGTGCTATTGGGAATGCCTTAGCGGTTATCTTGCTTTTCACGGTGCGTCTTGAAGGAACGGATGGCTGGGGATATGTTGCCGCAATGATTGTGTTCTACGTCCTTTGGGATACTTTCTTCACGATGAACGATATCGGTTATTGGTCGATGCTTCCTTCTCTTACGAACGATCCTAAAGAAAGAGCGAAACTCACTACCAGGGTCTCGGTCGCGGCTTCTATTGGCACCGTCTTGATGAATGTTATTTGCTTTATTGGCCCCTCGTCTTTTGGCGTTGGTGCCGCGGATGCTTATAAGGTTATTGCCATTGGCGCCGCTATCGTATTTTTAATCTCGCAAACCATCGTCTTCTTCTTTTGCCAAGAAAGGAAGAGGGACGTGGTGCAAGAAGATGTTTCAAGCAAGTCTCACTTCTTGGATTTATTCAAAGTCGTTTGGCGTAACAAACAACTTCTTTGCGTCGTTGTCGGCCTTGCTCTTTATTACTTTGCTTCCTTTATCTTAACGGGCATCGGTCAAAACTATTTCTATATGGTTTTTGGCTACGCTTCCGGCGGCTATGTTGCTGTTGCGGTGAGCGCTTTCTATATTTTAGGAACGGTCTTGGCTCAAGTGTTCTATCCGATGCTTGCCAAGCATTTTAAGAAACAAACCCTTTTGACGGCAACCTTTGCTGTTATCACTATTGGCTACATCGTTTTCTTCTTCTTGGCGTTCCCTCTCTTTGGCGATCATCCTTTGGCATATAGCACCCCCTTACCGAGCGACGCTTCTGGGGCGGCGGATGGCACAAACCTCTTATCCTTCCTCTTTGGTGGCGCTTTATGGCTTGCCTATATTCCAGCCATCTTCTTTTTTGCCGCTTCCGGTCTCTATTACTTAATCATCTTGGTCATGTTCCAAGATGCGATCGACTATAATGAATGGAAGTATGGCGAAAGAAAAGAGTCGATTTGCTTTGCTTGGCGTCCTTTGGACGTGAAGCTCGCATCGGGCTTAAATATCGGACTAAGGAACCTTGTTTTCTTAGCTACTGGCACCATGTCCTTCATCAATGTCATCAGTAACATGGAAGGGCTCAAAAATGGCAATGCTTTTGGGGCGGATGGGAAAGGAGAATATACGTTGGATGGTGTGACGAACACTTTCAACGGCTTCTTAGAGCAAGCTCGCAATGACATCGCTCCAAAACAACTTGTTGTCTTTGGCGTCATTGTTATTTGCGTTATCGTTTTGACTTACACGGCTTCTTATTTATTCCTCCATTTCGGTTTCAAAGTAGACGAAAAGATGGAAGAAAAGATCGTGAAGGAGCTCGAAGAAAGACATGCGCTTCACGAAAAGGAAATAAAGGTAGAGTCGCTGGAAGAGATTGAAAAATCCGAAAGCGTTTCCTAAGTTTCTTTCTCGCCTTCATTAAAATGTTTTCTTATAGAGTCTTCTTCCGAAGGCTCTTTTTCCTTGCGAAAGGTATGTGGGAAAAACGCAAAATGGTTTATAGTAATGGCGAGGTGTCGATTCGTTTGAACGACCCGCCTGGATGTTAGTATATGAACACGAACCGCTTTTTCAAATGGATTCAAGTGCAAGCTTATAAGCATGACGGCCTTATTCATCGCGAATGGTCGCCCGCTTATTTGGTGATGGAGACGGAAGATTATTGGGCCCTTGCCTCCCGCGCTTCCTTGGTGACGGAAAACGATGGTCGAAGATGGATGACCAAAGAACCTGCTATCTTCATTCTTTTTAAAAACCGTTGGATGAATGTTATCGCCATGATGAAAGGCAAGGGAGATGGCATTACATATTATGCTAACGTGGCGAGTCCTACCATTCTCGATCAAGGTTTCCTTCGCTATATCGATTACGATCTTGATCTTAAACTATTCCCCGACGAAGCCATCAAGGAACTCGATGAACAAGAGTTTGAAAGACATGTTCTAACTTATGGCTATCCGAGCGACTTGACGCATGCGATTCGAAAGTCTTTCTTCGAAATAAAAACCATGATGAAAAATAGGGTTTTTCCATTTAACGACGAAAAGATTCACGCTCTTTTTCAAAAGTACTTGGATGAGAACCATCCTTTTATTCCAAGAACCGATTCGCCAAAGCCTTTGAATTAAGAATGGTGTCCGCCTCCTCGAAGCCGGGCACCATTCTTTTCTTTTTGTTTTTATCAAAGCAAACGTCACCGGCGACAAAGATACCGGGGGCAACTTCATAGTCGCTATTAGAAAGAATGCCAAAGCCTTCTTGGCTTAAAGGGAAGCCAAAGGTCGATACAACTGGGATTTGGCCATAATTGACGAGGATATAATCGCAAAAAATAGTTTCTTGCAAGCTAGTAACCACGTTCTGGATGGTGACGGAAACGAGGCGCCCATTTTCCATACCAATACTTTTTGGCACATAGGGGAGATGGAGAAAGATGGGACGGCCTTCGATGGTTTTGGGATTCCCACGGAATTCCGTTCTTCGATGCACAAGGTGCGTTTCTTTGGCAAGGAGAGAAAGGTCACGCGCCCAATCGAGAGCGCTATCACCACCTCCGAAGATAACGACCTTTTTGTCCTTGAGCAAAAGGGGTTCTTTAAGCTCATAAAGAATCTCTTGGCATTCTTTTTCGTGCCTAACGTCAAGAGGGCGTGGTTCACTTTCGCCGAGACCCGTTGCGATAATAACTGCTTCCGCAAGATACGAATCCGTTGTAGTTTTAACGAGGATATTTTGATTTTCGCCTTTTACTTCCAAAACTTTCTCATTGAGAAAAATTCTCTTTTCATCTACTTTTTCTAGGAGTTTTTCGATGATATTTTGGGCTTCGCATTCACCAAACAAAGGAACATCGACAACCATCTTTTTGGGGTAGAGACGAGTGACTTGACCTCCTACTTGAGAAGCGCTTTCAAGTAAAAGATAGTCTTTCTTTTGCTCTTCGAGCTTTGCCCCAATGTAGAGTCCTATTGGACCGGCGCCGATAACGATCAGTTCAATGTTCTTCATAACGCTAGAATGTTAACACACCGAGCACTATAATTTGCATGCTTTTGGAGGGGAGAGAATGGAATATACATTTACATCTATTTCCAAAGAAGAAACGAAGAAGCTTGGTTCCTTTTTGTCGTCTCTTTTTGCAAGAGGAGATGTTGTTTTGCTTAAGGGCGATTTGGGGGCTGGCAAAACAACGTTTGTGAGTGGCGTTGGCGAAGGATTGAAAACGGAAGAAGAAGTTATTTCTCCGACCTTCAATATCATGAAATGCTATTTTAAAGGTCGTATCCCTATGTACCACATTGATGCCTATCGACTTGAGAATCAAAATATAGAGTTGGGATTAGAGGAGTTTATCGAAGGGGATGGCGTTTGCCTGATTGAATGGCCCGATTTTATTAAACCCCTTTTACCAGATAGCGTTTTGACGCTAACCCTTCGGAACAAAGGCGACGATCTCCGAGAAATAACCCTTTCTGGAGAAGGAAAGCATTTCGAAGAGATTGTTTCCAAAGTGAAGGAGAATTTTCATGATTAGCGTTCTTATTGATACTTCGAATAGAAATCTTTCCATTGCGATTGCTCGCGATGGAATGATTCTCGAGTCGGTGGAATATGATGCCTGGCAAAAGCAAAGCGAATTCCTTGTTGCCGAACTCGATAATCTTTGTAAGAAAAACAACATTGATCCTAAAACGATTGGAGAAGTTGTATCGGCCAAAGGGCCTGGTTCTTATACAGGTGTTCGAATTGCCGTTAGTGTTGCGAAAGTGATGGCGTTTGCCTTAAACATCCCTCTTTATCTCATCTCAAGTTTAGAAGACATGAAGGACGAAGAGAAGCCGAGCATTTGCCTTATGAATGCGAGAAGCAAACGTTCTTATATCGGTGTATACGAAGGGGACAAAGCTCTTATCTCCGATACCATTTGGGATAACGATGCCGTTCTTAAATACATTTCCGAGCACCCCGATTATTCTATTATGGGAGACGTTTCGTATTTAGGGATCGAAGGGAAGAAACCCGCTTTATTTCGAAATCTTCTCCAAGGAAGCAAAGAAAAATATCGCGTCGCCAACGTCTTAGAGGCGAAACCCGTTTACCTAAAGGATCTTTGCTAATGAAAAATGTGATTATTCGAAAAATCGAAAAATCCGAAGCAAAAGCCGTCTATTCTTTGGAAACAGAATGCTTTTCTTTCCCTTGGCCACTCCAAGAGATCGAGTATGAACTGAATGAAAACCCATGCTCGAATCTTCTAGGCGTCTATAGAGAAGGGAAGCTTGTTGCATATCTCGACTTCATGATTACTTTCGATAGCGCAACGATTAACCGCATTTGCGTCTCTAAAACCGAACGGAAAAAAGGTTTCGCTTCGCTTCTACTAAAGAAGATGGAAGAAATTTGCAAGAGTCAAGAAGACAAGGTGGAATTTATTACTCTTGAAGTGCGAAAAAGCAATGGAGCGGCTATCTCCCTTTATAAGAAAGAGGGCTATAACGAAATTACCGTGAAGAAGATGTATTACGATGATGGCGAAGATGCCATCTATATGATGAGGAGTTTATTATGAGTCGAATTCTTGCAATCGAAAGCAGTTGCGATGAAACTGCAGTGGCTATTTTGGATAACGGCAAGCTTTTGGCCAACGTTGTCTCAAGCCAAGTGGCGGTGCACGCTAAGTATGGGGGTGTCATGCCCGAAGTCGCCTCAAGACTCCATACTGAAAATATTGATGTGTGCTTAAAGGAAGCGATTGAGAGATCGGGACTCCAATTCGAAGATATGGACGCTTTCGCGGTGACAAGAGGCCCAGGACTTATCGGTTGCCTTCATATTGGTTTGCAAGCGGCGAAAACGCTCGCCTTCCTTTATCACAAACCCCTTATTCCCGTTCACCATTTGGCTGGGCATATTTACGCGAACGCTTATGTGGGAGAATTCCAATATCCTCTTTTGTGCGTTGTCGTAAGTGGCGGCAACACCGAACTCGTCCTTATGAAAAAACCGATGGACTTTGAAATCATTGGCGAAACGAAAGACGATGCTGTTGGGGAATGCTACGACAAAGTAGCACGTGTTCTGGGCATGCCTTATCCAGGTGGACTGCCAATGGATTTGGCTGCTAAAAAAGGAAAACACGCCTATCATTTGCCAGTTCCTCTTTCCAAGGAAGATAGCCTTGATTTCTCCTATTCTGGATTAAAGACCAGCGTCATCAATTTGGTCAATTCCCTCCATATGAAGGGGGAAGAAGTCAACGTCAACGATATGGCTAAATCCTTTCAAGATGTTGCTATTGGCATGATTGTGGACAAAGCCATGATTGCAGCCACTCGTTATAACGTGAAGCAAGTCGTTTTAGCGGGGGGCGTGAGCGCCAACTCTTATCTTCGCGAACAAATGAAGGAACACCTTGAAGGAACCGGCATCGATTTAATCATTCCGCCCCTTTGGTGCACGACGGATAACGCCGCTATGATCGCCAAAGTGGCGAGCTACCTTTATGAAGAAAAAGTCTTTGCGCCTTTGACTTTAGGCGTTGATCCAAACTGGCGCATATCCGATTATCGGAAGTTCTAAAAACAAAAAATCCACGGCAAAAACACATTATTTTTTGGGATAGAGATGTCTTTTTCCCTTTTTTGGAAACATAGAGAAGGAAAGTCTTGTCTTTTAAGACAAAAAGACGTGACATATAATCACTTTGGTCTTTGCTTATAAGCGAAAGGAAGGTCCCTTATGGAAGAAAAAGCAATACGTTTAAGAGAACTCTTCTCTCACCCTCTTGACGAGTTAGAGAATCTTCAAAATATTTATATCGAAGGCTGGGTTCGTACTAACCGCAATAACGGCAAGTTTGGTTTTTTGCATGTCCACGATGGGACCTGCTTCAAAAACGTACAAGTTGTTTATGACGAGAAGCTCTCGAATTATGACGAAGTCTCTCGTTATCGCTTAGGAACGGCTCTTCGCGTCAAAGGCGACGTTGTTTTAACGCCAAATATGCCTCAACCCTTCGAGATTCACGCTAAAGAAGTGGTTCTTTTAGGCGCGGTGAGTGAAGATTATCCTCTCCAAAAGAAAAAGACTTCACTTGAATTCCTTCGCGACGAAGCTTACTTAAGACCAAGAACCAATACTTTTGATGCCCTTTACCGTGTGCGTAGCGTTCTTGCGATGGCGATCCACACTTTCTTCCAAGAAAGAAACTTTGTTTATGTGCACACGCCGATTATTACCGCTAACGACGCTGAAGGCGCTGGTCAAGTCTTCACAGTGACTACCGATTACAAAGACCCCATTAACGATTTCTTTGGACGTCGTGCTTCTTTGACGGTGAGTGGCCAACTCCATGTCGAAGCTTTTGCCCTCGCTTTCCGTAACGTCTACACCTTTGGTCCAACCTTCCGTGCCGAAAAGAGTAACACGCCGCGTCACGCGAGCGAATTCTGGATGATTGAACCGGAGATTGCTTTCGCCGATCTCGAAGATGATATGAACCTTATTGAGGACCTTATCAAATATTGCATCAATTACGTTCTTGAGAAATGCCCCGATGAAATGAATTTCTTTAACACCTGGATCGATAAGACGGTGTTAGAGAAGCTTGAAAAGGTCCGCAATAGCTCCTTTAAGAGAATGGAATACACCGATGGCATCGCTTTACTTAAGAAAGCGGTTGCGGAAGGCCATAAATTCGAAAATAACAACATCGAATGGGGAATGGATCTCCAAAGCGAACATGAACGTTATTTAACGGAACAAGTGGTGAAAGGACCCGTCTTCCTTATTAACTATCCAAAAGAAATTAAAGCGTTCTATATGCGTCTTAACGACGATAACAAAACCGTTGCTGCATGCGACTTGCTTGTTCCTGGAGAAGGCGAAATCGTCGGTGGCAGCCAACGCGAAGAACGTTACGATCTTCTTAAAGCGAAAATGGACGAAATCGGGAACACCAAAGGCCTTGAATGGTATCTGAACCTTCGCAAGTATGGTGGATGCAAACATTCTGGATTCGGTCTTGGCTTCGACCGCTTCTTAATGTATATCACAGGCGTTTCCAACATTCGTGATACTGAGCCTTATCCAAGAACGTCGAATGCTTTAAAATATTAGTATGGAACACTTAACGGCAGATTTACCAAAGGTAGAGCCTTCCTCTCCCGAAGAGATGGAAAGGAAAAATCGTTCTCGTAAGAGAATCTTCTGGACGATCGTAGTTATCGATGTCTTGCTAGCAGGCCTTGTGCTCTACGAAATCCTCGAGATGTTTCTATAAAGAAAGAATCAAGAAAGCCCTGACACCCGTTAGGGCTTTTTCTCTTGCTGTTGTTGCGTTGAGGCGACGCTACCATTCTTTACGTCATCAAAGAAGTTGAAGCCGTCTAAGCTTTTTTCAAAGACACTATGCGTGCGCTTGTTTAGAAGCAAAGATCGAGCGATATAGGCTTGGCAAGTGACAAGGTAATAGACGATGGCTATAAGCCATAAAGGAATGAGCAAATAAGATGCCCAATAGTCGTTCCCCCAAGTTGGCTTCGCGATAACGTCTGGCCATTTCGCTAAAAGGGTCATACCGAAAACGGTGGTAAAGTTTTCTTCGTTCCCCCAATCGAACTTATAAAAGAGGGTAGAGAAATTGCCCCAATAGTCATCCCCCCAACGCTTGGTAATGAGGTTATAGACGATAAAGAAGACAAGGCTCGCTAAAGCGATGAGAAGGGCGGGAGAACTTTGCCTCCAAAAGAGCGCTCTGTTTTTGGCGCGACCATATTTGGCAAGCTGTTCTGGCGTTTGAATCACGCGATAAATGACGGCGTCGTGAATCTCGTAATCCATTCTTTTGGACATTCGTTCGGTGACAAAGCGAAGGAGCATGCCAAGGGCTCCTAACAGCAAGAAGACAACAAGGGCGACAATAAGCAAGGCAATCAAAAGCCTTCTATCAGAATCGTTAAGGGTGATACCTACGAGGATATTCATGAATTATGTCCTCCTTCGATTTTGGAGGCGTCTTCTATTTGCGCAGGGCTGGATAAGTCTCCAAAAGGATTCGTATCAATGAAGTTTTGAGGTTGTACTTGAGGATTTAGTGGTGGAATTGCAGGGTTATTTTGATAATCAGAATTTAAAGTGGACGTTTCCAAAGGAGCGTTTTGGCTTACGCTTGGATTCTTTTGGTAGTAGTTTTGTTGGATATAGACGTGAGTTGGACCAGGCGGGGCTTGAGGAACCTTGATTTCCTCCTTCGTTCCCTCTTTAAGCGTCGTTTCTTCGAGGTTCTTTTTCTTGATCGCCTCCACCTTTAAGTCTTCTGGAAGCTTTGGGAGGCCCTTTTCTCCTTTAAAGAAACGGATGAGGTTACGCACGAGTTCAATGCCATAGACGACGAAGAGATAGACGGCAAATATTGCTAAAACTACAAGGAAAAAAGGCAACAGGACGATGGTCACTAAACCTAAACCGAAGTTCTTAAGAAATTTCATCGTTGTTCCTTCTTTTTAATAGGTTAGAGAAGAGACTCATAAAATCAAGCGGCAGTGTAAAGAGGCTATAGATCAATAACCCTTCCTGATAGAAGTTCAAAAGGAAAGTTCTAAAGAAGAAGAGAAGGAGAAGCAAGCCGCCACCCATAAAATAAATCCACCAACGCTTCTCGACGAACAAAAGAGCAATGCTTGCTATCCCAAAATAGATAGAGAAGGCTAAGAAAAGAGCGCCCCACAACAAATCGAAATAACCCACAAGCATCGTTAAGAAAACGAAAGTAATACCCAGTATTGGCAATATCATTTTTGGTAGGACGAAGCGCTCTTTTTTAAGGATAGAAAGACGTATCGATAGAAGACCGATAAGAAAACTCGTTAAAGATGCTTGAAGAAGCGATATGGCTAGTAAAAGAGAAGGAGTTAAAGCGTCGATTCGCGTTGTTTTTTCGATACTAAAAAGTTTTAAGAAAGTATCGATTGGATTAAGGCCAAAAATGACTTGAAGCAAGTAGATGGCAAGATAGTTGAGACCCATCTGGAGAAGAGCGACCAACACGATAACAAGTTCATTTTGTAAGCTCTTTTTAAGAAGCATTCCAAAGAAAGTGCCCGTCAAAATAGAAGGAATGATGGAAAAGAGCGCCTCTCCGATGTTAAAAAAGGAAACTCCCAAGCAAAGCAAAGAGGAACCGATAGCAAATGCCAAGGCGTAAGGGATCAAGCAAAGGAGTCCGACTAACGCTGAGAAAAGAGGTAAGAAAATTACAAACAAAACGCTAAGCGAAGGGAAGAAAGCGATAAGAAGGGACAAAACGGAGTAGAGAGCCGCTATAACGGCTGCGAAAGCGATGTTCTCCGACGGCTTTATTTTTGGGCTTAGATATCGCATAGCAACATTATCCTTTTCTTTCTTTTCTTTCTCCATGCTTTTCGGTGATATACAAAATGTGAATATTCAAACGAACTATCGATGAAAGCTATAATAATGATGGTTTGTAAAAGAATGTATTGTTCACATTGTGGAAAAGAGGTAAGCGAGGACACCAAGTTTTGTCCCTATTGCGGGGCTTCTCTCCTTCCAAAGACCGAAGTGGTTTATCGTCCTGTTTATCCACCTCGTGATGTAGGCACGGTTTGGAAGGGAATGGCCATGGTGTTCTTTTTCGGCTTTTTAGGTCTCATACTTGTTTACTGTCTTTGCGGAGATGAAGATGAAAGTAAAAGAGGGGCTTGGATTTTTATCGGTATTCGAGTAGGTCTTTATGTTTTGGCGGGTATGATTGCCCTTATCGTTGTTCTTTGTAATAGCTAACCTTACATTTTCATTTTTTTAGGCTACTTACCTTTTCTTTTTAAGGACCTTCTTCTATAGATATAGAAGAGTGGCTTATTTCGCGTTATCCTAAAGGGGCTATGCCAAATTACGAATCTTTACTCAATGAAAGACAGCTCGAAGCTGTTACCACATCCTCTCAATTCGTTCGTATTGTCGCTGGTGCAGGAAGTGGGAAGACAAGGGTTTTAACCTATCGAATTTCTTATCTCATCAGTGATGCGAAAGTGGATCCTTCAAGGATTCTCGCTATCGCTTTTACGAACAAAGTCGCCAACGAAATGAAACAACGTGCTTCCAAGCTTGTGTTTGATATTTTAGGAAGAATGCCCACCCTTTCGATTTCGACCTTTCACTCCTTCTGTGCCCGCTTCTTAAGAGAAGAGCATAAAGCGTTCTCTTATCCTCCTGGCTTCACTATTTTCGATGAAGATGACCAAAAGCAACTCTTTGGAAATGTTGCTGTGGAGCTTGGCTATAAGAAGAAAGATCCTTTTACTAAAGAAGCTTCTCGCTACGTCAATTCTCAAAAAACACGTGGGATTTACCCGGAAAATATCAATATTTCAAAAGAAAGCTTTAAAGATGAGAAGAAGTTTGTGGAATTCTATTTGATGTATGAAAATGCCAAAGCGGCTTGCAATGCCCTCGACTTCGATGACCTTTTGCTTTATACCATCAAAATCTTAGAGAGCAGACCCGATATACGAGCGAAATGGGCGGGTCGTTTTGACCATATTTTGGTCGATGAATTTCAGGACACCAATGACGTTCAGTTTCGTTTGATGCGCCTTCTTACCAAACCCGATACCAGCGTTTATGTGGTCGGCGATCCAGACCAAACCATCTATACGTGGCGTGGGGCGAATCAATCTTTGATTTTGAATTTTGATAAAACCTATCCTGGCGCTAAAACCATCATCCTTAATGAGAACTATCGCTCTACCAAGAAGATTCTCTCAGCCGCTAACAAACTTATCGCCTATAACAAGAAAAGAGTCGCCAAGGACCTTTATACGAATGGTCTTGATGGGGAAGATATCGTTACCAATTGCCAACCCAAAAGCGAAGACGAAGCCGCTTGGGTAACCAAACGAATCTTTGATATCGCTAATCAGAATAAGAATGCAGATGGCGAGCCGAATTACCGCAATATCGCCATTCTCTATCGCTCTTCCTATATGACGCGCTCTTTCGAAATGGCCTTAAAAAATCGTCGTATTCCTTACCGCATCTATGGTGGTCTTCGCTTCTATGAACGAATGGAAGTCAAAGACGTGCTCGCGTACTTCACTCTTTTAGTGAATCCGCTCGATAACATTGCCTTCGAACGTGTTATTAATGTCCCTTCTCGTGGCATAGGGGCATCGAGCGTTGACCGCATTCGCCAAAACGCCAAAGCCAATGGCCTTTGCGAATATGAATATCTTAAGAGGGTGAGTAAAGGCCAACTTGAAAGCAATCTTTCGGCGCGTGTTTTAAATGCCGCCAAAGAATTTATAGGCATTCTCGAAGATACCAAGAAGGATTTAAACGAGAATGTTGAAATTTATAGTAGCACCCTCCGGAAAATGGCCGAACGACTGGGCTATTTCGATTACATCACCGAAGAAGAGGATCCCGAAGAAGACCGCGTGTCCAATGTGAACGCTTTGTTCGATGACATTACTAACTATATTAGCGATAACCCCGATTCCACCTTCGAAGAGTATTTACAAAACGTGGCTTTGCTATCGGGACAAGACGATATTAACGATGGCAATTACGTTTCCTTGATGACGATTCACGTTGCCAAGGGTTTGGAGTTTGACTACGTTTTCCTCATTTGTTTCAACCAAGGCTCTTTTCCTAGTCAAAGAAGCATGGACGAAAACGGTAAGGATGGCGAAGAGGAAGAAAGACGCTTAGCTTATGTCGCCTTTACTAGAGCCAAGAAGAAGCTTTTTGTTTCTTGCAACAGCGGCTATAGCTTTGCGACCGATAGTTCTGCGACTCCTTCGATGTTTTTCAAAGAAGCAGGTCTTTCTTTGCCTGTTGGCGAAGGCTACTATTCGCGTCCTTCTTGGAAACCAAACTTTGCCTATGGCGCCAAAAAGAGCTATGACTCTTATTTTAATGATGGGAAAGCAATCGACCCCTTCGAAGACGAAAAGAGAACTCCCGAAAAGCCAAAAGAAACCTATACCAAACCCGTTAGTAATGGCATTGAGAACTGGGCGGTGGGAGATCGTATTCATCATGACAAATTCGGCGAAGGCGATGTCATTGGAGTGCCCGAAAACAACATCATCGTTGTCAATTTTGACAATTGTGGCAAAAAGACCTTGCTTAGCACGCATCCTATGATTACTCGGATTCATCGAAAAGGAGGGGCGGCATGACCGTTATAGAAGCTTCTAAAAGGGTTGAGGAATTAACGAAACTCCTCGACCGTTATAACTATGAGTATTACGTTTTGAATCAGTCGAGCGTTTCCGATGCGGAATTTGACCGACTTATGAATGAGCTTAAAATGCTTGAAGCTGAATTTCCAAAGCTCAAAAGCAAGAACTCTCCAACCGTTCGAGTGGGTGGCGAAGTTCAAAGCGAATTTAAAAAAATACCCCACAAAAGGCTCATGCTTTCGCTTGGAAATGTCTATAACGAAGACGAAATGTGCGCTTGGGAAAGAAAGGTCCGCACAAGCTTAAACAAAAGCCAGGTGGATTATGTTGGCGAGGTCAAGATCGATGGCCTTGGGATGTCCCTTATTTATGAAGGTGGCGAACTTCAATACGCCGTTACCAGGGGTGATGGGGTGATGGGAGAAGACGTTACCGCTAACGTCAAGACCATCGGTTCTATTCCTCTCCGCGTGAATGAACGCCGTTCCTTTGAGGTGCGTGGCGAAGTTTATATGCCTAAAGCTTCTCTTGAAAATTGTAATCTCGAACGGCGTTTGGCAGGTGAACCGGAATTCGCTAATTGTCGTAATGCGGCAGCAGGTGCTATTCGAAATTTGGATCCAAAGGTTGCTGCTTCAAGGAAGCTGGATGCTTTCTGGTATTACCTTGTGAATGCTAGAGAACTTGGTATCCATAGTCATAACGAGGCGCTTTCATTCTTGGATTCTTTAGGCTTCCGTACCAACCACGAGCGAAGGCTGCTTCATAATATCGACGACATCCTTGTCTATATGAGTGACTATGCCAAGAAACGTCCTTCTTTGGACTACGACATCGATGGTTTGGTTATTAAGGTGGATAACATCGATGACTATGACATCTTGGGATACACCGCCAAAGAACCGAAATGGGCAATAGCCTATAAATTCCCTCCGGAAGAAGTTACCACGAAACTCTTAGACATCGTTTTGACGATTGGAAGAACTGGACGCGTGACTCCAAACGCGATTTTGGAACCAGTTCGAGTGGCGGGAAGCACCGTTCAAAGAGCCACTTTGAATAATGAGGATTTCATTAAAGAAAAGGGCCTTATGATTGGAGATATCGTCTCCCTCCATAAAGCGGCTGACGTTATTCCAGAAGTGACTGGACCTGTTCTTTCGAGAAGAGATGGAACGCAACGCCCATGGATCATGCCACTTAATTGCCCTGTTTGTGGTCATTCTTTAAGCAAAGTCAAAGGGCTTCATTATTGCTTAAATCCGGAATGTGATTCTCGCAAAATCGAGGGCATGATTCATTTTGCTTCTCGTAATGCTATGGATATCGATACGATGGGTGCGAATGTTGTGGAAGAATTCTTTGCCGAAGGCTTCTTACACGATATTCCAGATATTTATAAGCTCACCGACCACGCATCCGAAATTAAAGCGCTTGATGGTTGGAGCGATCGCTCGATGAACATGCTTCTTGATGGTATCGAAGCGAGTAAGAAACAATCCTTGGAACGTCTTTTATTCGGCTTAGGCATCAAGGAAGTTGGCGAAAAAATGGCCAAGGTCTTAGCCAAGCGATATAAGACGCTAGACGCCCTTATGGCAGCTACGGAAGAAGAGCTTTTAAAGATTGATGATGTCGGCCCAGTCGCGGCTTCTTCGATTTGCTCTTTCTTCAAAGATCCTAAGAAAATCCAAGAAATCCATGAACTAAGACTCCTTGGTATCAATACGAGCTATTTAGGGAAAGACACAATCGATGTGAATAGTTTCTTCTATGGAAAGACGATTGTTCTTACGGGAACCTTAACCAAATATTCTCGTGAGGAAATGACGGATATCTTAGAAGGAATTGGCGCTAAGTGCGCAGGAAGCGTCTCTAAGAAAACAGACCTTGTTATTGCGGGTCCTGGCGCAGGCTCGAAGCTTCAAAAAGCGAATGAACTTGGCATCCAAGTAATCGACGAAGAGACTGCTCTTAATCACTTAAGCAAAACTGGTTTATAAAAAAAGCGAAACAAAATTCTCTTTTTGCCCCTATCTCTTATTGAGGTGGGGCTTTTTGGAATTCGTTTGCAAAAGATGCGGCAATAGAGACCCTCGATTGGTCGGGAAAAAGAAAGATGGCTCTCTTTATTGCCGCGCCTGCGTTTCGTTTTATGGGAAGGAAGCGACGAAAACGCCGCGCGTTAAAAAGAAGGCGAGTTACTTTTTACCTTTTCGCCTCTCAAAAGAACAAACGGTCCTATCACGTAAGATTATTGAGAATTATCAAAAGGGAATCGACACTCTCGTATATGCGGTTTGTGGTTCAGGAAAAACGGAAATTTCGTATGGTGTGATCGCCTATGCGATAAGCCATGGCGGTCGAGTCGCTTTTGCCCTTCCTAGAAGGGACGTTGTCATCGAAATCTATTATCGGTTAAAAGATGCTTTTAAGGGGAATAAAGTAGTGGCTGTTTTCGGTGGTCACCATGAAGAACTCGAGGGCGATGTTATCGTCTTAACAACGCATCAACTCTTTCGTTATTCGTCTTATTTCGACCTTATCGTCATGGATGAAATCGATGCCTTTCCATATAAAGGGAATAACGTTTTGCAAGGATTTTTCAAAAATGCATTAGTTGGACACTCTCTTTTGATGAGTGCAACACCCAGCTCTAAGGTGCTCGAGGAATACCAAAAAGAAGGGCATGACATCCTTGAATTAAAGACGCGCTTCCATAAGAAACCTATCCCTGTTCCAAAAGTCCTTAAGATTCCATTGCCTCTTCAAATTCTAAGGCTCATTTCGTTATTGAAAAAATACCAAAAGGAGAGCAAGCCAGTCTTTGTGTTTGCTCCTACAATCGCGGAAGCAGAGACTTTATTTTCGCGTCTTAAGGTGTTCCTAAAGAAAGGTGCCCTCTTGCATTCAAAAGTGAAAGGGCGAGAAGAAAAACTGAAGGGGATAAAAGAAGGGCAGCTTCAGTATCTAGTAGCTACAAGCGTCTTAGAAAGAGGGGTCACTGTTAAAAACTTACAAGTGCTCATTTATCACGCCGATCTGGAAAGCATCTATGATCAAGCCACGCTTATTCAAATCGCCGGTCGAGCAGGGCGCAAAAAGGACGCTCCCGAGGGAGACGTCTATTTCTTTGCATCGAGAAGCACGAAAAGCATAGAGGGAGCCATTCATGAAATCGAAGAATGTAACCGCTCTTTGTAAATGTTGCTTTAAGCCGATTAGGCCGGAAACCCTTCCCTCCCTTCTTTCGGACTATCCGATTTGTTCAAAGTGTTTTCTTAAGATGAAACCGAAGCTACGGAAACGGAAACTAGAAAAATGGAAAGGACATTGTCTCTACCCTTATAACGAAACGCTTCGAAAACTCATTTATGATTTTAAAGGGTGTGGGGATTACGAACTTAAAAGTGTTTTTCTCTGTCACTATAAAACTATCCTTCGTGTTTTTTATCGCGATTACGTTTTGGTTCCTGCCCCAAGCGCCGAATGCCATAACCTTCGCAGGGGATATAACCATGTGACGGAAATTTTCGGAGAGATAGGCTTACCTATAGTGGAGGCTCTTAAGAAAACCAAAGAAATCAAGCAAAGCGATTTGCATTTCAAAGAACGCCAAAAGATTGGCGAGATTTTAGAGTTTGAGGAAGGCGTATCTCTCGAAGGGAAGAAAGTTTTATTTGTCGACGACATCTTAACGAGCGGCAGTACCGCGAAAGCGTGTATGCGTCTTATCGAAAAGGCGGGAGCTAAAAAAGTGCGTTTCCTGATCCTTGCCGAAACCCAGAACAAAAAATTCAAAAAACGAAAAATTATAATCAAAGCCCCTTTCTTTTTTCCTTACCTTCGAAACCTCTTTCCCTTTAGCAAGCGAGAGTAATTTCCCTCGATTGCTTACCATTTATGGTAATGGTATCATTTTTAAGCGTATTTTTAGGAGCGAACAGTGGCAAACATTATTGAAAAGATTTTCCATCTCGAACGTCGTGAACTTAATCGTTACGAGAGAGAAGCGGAACAAGTCATGGCTTATGACGAGGCCATGAGCAAATTAACGGATGATGAATTAAAAGCAAAAACCATCGAATTCAAAAAGAAGATTCAAGAAGGAGCAACGCTTGATAGCATCAAGTACGAAGCTTTCGCAGTCGCTCGTGAAGCAGGCTGGCGTGTCCTTCATCAAAAACCATTCAAAGTTCAGATTATTGGCTCTCTTGTTTTAAATAACGGCGATGTTGCCGAAATGAAAACCGGTGAAGGTAAGACTCTCACCGCGACGATGGCTGTCTATTTGAATGCCTTAAGTGGCAAGGGTGTTCACGTTGTCACTGTGAACGAATACCTCGCCTCTCGTGACGCGGAATGGATGGGGCAAATCTATCGTTGGCTCGGTTTAACGGTTGGCGTGAACCTCGCTTCCAAGAGCGCCGCCGAAAAGCGCGCTGCGTACGCTTGCGACATCACCTATACCACGAACTCCGAACTTGGCTTCGATTACTTAAGAGACAACATGGCTCCAAATCTCGAAGGTCGTGTCCTTCGTGGTTTGAACTTTGCTATTGTCGATGAAGCGGACTCCATTCTCATCGATGAATCGAGAACCCCTCTTATTATTTCCGGCGGTCAAAGAAGCCTTGCTTCGCAATATCTTGTTGCGGATCGTTTCGTCAAATACCTTAAGAAAGACGTGGATTTCACAATCGACGTCAAAGATAAAGCAGCCTCTTTAACCGAATCCGGCAACGAAAAAGCCGAGCAAATGTTCGGCATCAAAAACCTCTACGACCCAGAAAACGAGGACCTCATTCACCGTATTCACCAAGCTCTTAAGGCTAATTACATCATGTCTCGCGATGTTGAGTACATGGTGGATAAGAACCGTCAAATCCAACTTATCGACCAATTTACTGGCCGTGTGATGCCTGGACGTGAATATAACGATGGTCTTCAACAAGCTATCCAAGCCAAAGAGGGCGTGGAGATTAAACAAGAAACCGTTGTTCTTGCGACGATTACCTATCAGAATTTCTTCCGTCTTTACACCAAACTCTCTGGCATGACGGGTACTGCCAAAACCGAAGAAGAAGAATTTGCGACGATCTACAACATGAAAGTCGTTTGCATTCCAACCAATAGACCTGTCCAACGTATTGATGATACGGATTTGATTTTTGGCACTCACGAGGCGAAGTTAAACGCTCTTGTGAAGGCGGTTAAAGAACGTCACGAAAAAGGACAACCGATTCTTATTGGTACGGTGAGCGTTGAATCTAACGAAGAAATTAGCGCTCTCCTTGCGAAAGCGGGTATCCCTCATGAAGTCTTAAATGCGAAAAACCAAGCTCGAGAAGCTGAGATTATCTCGCACGCTGGTGAAAAAGGCGCCGTGACTTTGGCTACTAACATGGCTGGACGTGGTACCGATATTAAACTCGGCGAAGGCGTTCGCGAACTTGGCGGTCTTTGCGTCTTTGGTACGGAACGACATGAATCCCGTCGTATCGATAATCAGCTCCGTGGCCGTAGCGGACGTCAGGGCGATCCTGGCTATTCCCGTTTTTTTATCTCCTTCGACGACGATCTTATGAGAAGATTTGCTCCTGAAAATCTCCGCAAAATGTTCACGGAATCTTTGGAAGGAGAAGCGTACGAGAACCGTATGCTCACCAATGCTGTTACCAATGCGCAAAAGCAAATTGAAGGAAGAAACTTCGATATTCGTAAGAACTTAAAGGATTACGATGATGTTTTAGCCAAACAAAGAGACATCATCTATAAGAAGCGCGATGCCATCTTGATGGCCGAGGATATCGTGGATCTTATCCATGACTTCTTTAAGACGACCGGACTCTACTTAGCTAAGAAAGCCATCGACGATACCAACGCAGAAGGCATCATTAGTGGCGACGCTTTAAAGAAGATTGTGGAACCACGTTTCTTGCCAGAAGGTTCGGTTAACGCTAGCGCCTATGACGGCGCGCCATTTGAAGAAGCGGGCGAAGATCTTGGCGAGCTTCTTTACGACACCTATCTCCAAAAGAGAAAGACCTGGCCAAGCGTGGATGCGGATATGGCGGAACGTCAAATCTCGCTTCACACCATTGACCAAAACTGGCAAGGCCACATCGATACGATGTCTCACCTTCGTGAAGGTATCTCTCTTAGAAGCTACGCTCAAACAAACCCTCTTCAAGATTACGTGAACGAAGGTTATGATCTCTTCAAAGAGATGAACGAAAAGGTTGCGGTGGATACCACCTTTAATCTTTTGAATGTTCGCTTGGTGAAGAGAGAGCCGGAAGAAGAAACGAAGAAGCCAGATGTCGTTAACGAAGAGAAGCCGGCCGAGGAAAATGAATAAAACAGAAAAGGAATAGAATGAAAGAGCTTATCGAATTAAAACAAGAAGCCCAAAGCATTGGACGTCTTGTTTCGCAGCTCGGTGATTCTCTTTGACCTCTCGAAGTTCAAAGGAATTATCTCAGAGTGTGAGAAGGAACAAGACCAGCCTGGTTTTTGGGATGACCAAAGAGCCGCTTTAGCGGTGGTCAATAAACTCAAAGAAGCGAAAAACACAGTCGAATCTTATGAGGAGATTACTTCTTCCTTTAAGGATTTGGAGAGTCTTTTAGAAGACCCCGATGCCCAAAGCGAAGATATGCGTGCACTTCTTGAAGAGACGGAGAAAGATCTTCAAAAAAACATAAAATCCCTGCGAAACCTTCTTCTTTTTCGTGGTGAATACGACGATCTCAACGTCATGATGGAGTTCCATCCTGGCGCTGGTGGCACAGAAGCGATGGATTGGGCCGACATGCTTTTAAGAATGTATGGCCGTTATGCCGAACGCCATGGATTTGGTTGGCAAGTGCTTTCCTATGAGCCAGGGGAAGAGGCAGGTTGCAAAAGCGCGACCGTCCGCATTAGCGGCCCTCACGCCTATGGACTTCTTAAGGGCGAAAAAGGGGTGCACCGCTTAGTAAGAATTTCTCCGTTTGATGCCAATGCGAGACGTCATACGAGCTTTTCGAGCATTAACGTTGTTCCGGAGTTTGGAAAAGTAAGCGACGTTGAAATCGACCCTAAAGACCTTCGCGTTGATACTTTCCGGAGCGGTGGTGCAGGTGGCCAAAACGTCAATAAGGTTTCCAGCGCTGTTCGTATTACTCATATACCGACGGGCATTGTTGTTCAGTGTGAAATTGAACGCTCCCAACTTATGAATAAAGCGACTTGCATGGAAATGCTTATGGATAAGCTCATGCAACGCAAACTTGAAGAACGTGATGCCAAGATGAAATCCATTGTCGGTGAGCAAAAGAACATCGAGTGGGGAAGCCAAATCCGTTCTTATGTGTTTTGTCCATACACGCTTGTGAAAGATAACCGGACAGGCTATGAGACAAGTGATGTTGCAGGTGTCATGGATGGCGAAATCGATGGCCTTCTTTATAGCTATCTTGAAATGCTTTCAAGAGAAGGGGAAGCTTCCTAATGGATAAAGTCTCCCCTTCTTTTGAACTTGTTTCTCCTTTTAAGCCGACGGGGGATCAGCCTGAGGCGATAGCTAAAATCTTGACAGGCGTTTCCGAAGGGAAACGGGTACAAGTTATTTTGGGTGCCACCGGAACGGGCAAGACTTTTACCGATGCTAATATCGTGGCCGCTTTAAATAGACCGACACTGGTTTTGGTGCATAACAAAACCTTAGCTTCCCAACTTTATGGTGAATTCAAGGAACTTTTCCCTAAGAACCGCGTGGAATATTTCGTCTCTAACTTTGATTTCTATCAACCGGAAGCCTATATTCCGAAAACGGATACTTATATTGCCAAAGACGCTATGATGAATGACGAAATCGAGCAACTTCGAACGAGTGCCGTCAATTCTATTTTGGAGCGAAGGGATACGATCGTGGTAGCCTCGGTTGCGGCTATCTATGGCTTAGCGGACCCCGAAGAATATAGCGGTCTTGTTTTCGAAGTTCGCGTTGGTGAAACCATTGACCGAAACGTCTTTTTCGAGCGACTTGTCGAAGCCCAATATCGTCGAAACAATTTTGATTTGGCACCCGGGAACTTCCGAGTCCATGGCGATATTATCGATATTTGTCCGATGATGAATACCGATTATTATGTCCGCATCGATTGTTTTGGCGATGATGTGGAAGATATTCTCACTGTCGATAAGCTTTCGGGTGAAGTGAAAGGACACTATAAGACGTTTCCGATTTATCCTGCTTATGACCACGCAAGCAGTAAGAGGAGAATCCAAGAAGCTTGCGTTTCCATCAAAGAAGAGCTCCAAGAACGTCTCGAGTTCTTTAAGAAAGAAGGGAAGCTTCTTGAAGCGGAACGTCTTGAGATGCGAACGCGTCAAGATATCGAAAGCCTTTTGGAATTCGGTCGTTGCCCAGGCATCGAAAACTATTCTCGCCACATCGATAAACGTAAGCCAGGTCAAAGGCCATGGTGTTTGATGGACTATTTCCCCAAGGATTATTTGCTCTTAATCGACGAATCGCACGTGACCTTTCCACAAATTCGAGGGATGTATTTTGGTGACCGTTCTCGCAAAGAAACGCTTGTGGAATATGGGTTCCGCTTACCGAGCGCATTGGACAATAGACCTCTTAATTTCAATGAATTCGAAGGCCTTATGGCGAAGAACGTCATTTGCACGAGCGCCACGCCAGGACCTTACGAACTTGAGAAAGCCAATAACGAAGTGGTAGAACAAATTATTCGTCCAACGGGACTATTAGATCCGATTATCGAAGTTCGTCCTCCTCTTGGACAAATCGATGACATTCTTAATGAAATCAAAGAACGCATTAAGAAGAACGAGCGCGTGATGATTGTCACTTTGACGATTCGTATGGCAGAAGACCTCACCTCTTATTTAAAGGGAGAAGGCATTAAGGTTACTTATCTTCAAAACGAAACAAAGACTTTGGAGAGAACGGAAATTATCTATCAACTTCGTAAAGGCAAATATGATGTCTTAGTAGGCATTAACTTATTAAGAGAAGGCCTCGATATTCCAGAAGTCTCTCTTATTTGCATTCTTGACGCGGATAAGGAAGGCTTCTTAAGAAGTACAACTTCTCTTATTCAGATTACGGGCCGAGCGGCTCGGAACGCAAATGGCAAAGTCATTATGTACGCCGATAGCATTACAAAATCCATGAAAGAATGTATCGACGAAACGGAAAGACGTCGCAAAATTCAAGCGGCCTATAACGCTGAAAACGGTATCATTCCAACGACTATTATCAAGGAGATTCGTCCACCTCTTTCCAACAAAGGAGAAGACGAAGCCGTGGTTAGCAAGGTTGATAAGAAGTCCTCTCGCACCCAAATTGAAAACGAGATTAAACGTCTTGATAAAGAAATGCGAGAAGCGGCAAAGAATTATGATTTCGAAAGGGCGGCAATGCTTCGCGATGCGATGTTTGAACTAAAGGCAGGGTTAGGAAAATGAAGAAATACAAAGTTTATTTGCTCGATTTTGATGGCACTCTCGCGGATTCTCTCGAATCAATCATAGAACCCTATGTCGAGGCTTTTAAAAAGGTTGGCATTCAACTTCAAAAGGAAGATGTGGAAGATGCCATTCATCATTCTATAGGCCAAACGCTTGCAAAGCATCATGTCGATGATCCTAAGGAAATTCGCAAATTCTTAGAGACTTTCTTCTGTTATTTTGAGACGGAAGAAAATATAAAAAAAGTAAAAATATATGCAGAAGTCCCTTCTTTTTTGGAAAGAGGCAAGCAAAATGGCGTCATTTTCGGTGTGGTAAGTGGCAATGCCGTAAGTCACATCAAACACGTTTTGACTCTCTTCAAACTCGATTCCTATTTCTCGTTCTATGTCGGCGGTGAAGAGAACCGAAAACCGAAACCTTACCCCGATCCTCTTTATGCTGCGTTTGAGTTTGTGAAAGACATTTCCAAAGATGAGATTGTTTATGTTGGCGACTCTCTCCAAGACATCGAATGTGCGAATAACGCCGGCATCGATGGCGTCCTTCTAGAGAGAAAGGGAGAGTATCCAAATGTCGATGCTCCCAAGATTCGGACTTTGGATGCGCTCTTTTAATTAAAAGAGAGTTCGAATTCTCTCGTTGCGAAAGACCCCTACATAGTCTAAAGTTAATAAGCGCATTTCGCGTGGAGTTTGCTCATGAATTGGTACGACATTATCTTTATCATCGTTGCCCTCATCGTTATCGTCTTATCCCTTCTTCAAGGTGGTAAATCGGAAGGTGCTTCTGGCGCTATCACCGGTGGCGGTCTCAACGTTTTTGCTAAAACCAAAGAAAGAGGAAGCGAAAAAGTCGTTAGTTGGCTTACTTTCGGCTTTGCCGTTCTTTTCCTTTTCTTAGCGCTCCTTATCATGGTTTTAAATTCCAAAGGCTCTTCAAGTGGCGACTCTTCGGCAAGTGAAGCTTCGAGCGCCGCTTTCGCGACTCTTCGTCTTTTCCTCTAAACGTCTTGTCTATTTTTAGGCCCATGGGCCAAGGGAGGCTCTATGGATATTCGAGAATACGTTCGCTTAGCGAAAGAAGATATCAAGAAACAAATTATGGCGATGGGAAGAACTCCCATTCTTTCGATAATTACAGTCGGGGAAGACCCTGCGAGTCAAGCCTATGTTCGTGGCAAGAAAAAAGATGCGGCGGAAGTGGGCATTGAAGCACGCCATATTGTTTTTTCGGCCGACGTTTCCGAAGAAGAACTTCTATCTTCCATCAAAGAACAAAATGAAGATTCCTCGGTTGATGGCATCATCGTTCAACTTCCTGTACCAAAACACATTTCGGAAGCGAAAATCAATCAAACCATTTCTCCCAAAAAGGATGTGGATGGATTTACGCCTCTTTCTTCCTTTAAACCTTGCACGCCGAAAGGAATTATCGATTATCTCACCTTCCTCCATTTTGATTTCGCAGGAAAGAATGCAGTCGTTATTGGAAGAAGCGAAATCGTTGGAAAGCCTATGGCCAAGATGCTTTTAGCGAAGAATATGAACGTTACCATCCTTCATAGCAAGACGAAGGAAGAAGATAAAGCGTTCTATATCGCTCACGCCGATCTCCTTGTTGTAGCAACAGGAAGACGTGGTATTGTGAATTCCCGTTATTCTTTTAAGAAGAGCGCTTACGTCGTTGATGTTGGTATCAATCGCGATGAGAATAATCACCTTCATGGCGATTGTGAGCCAAACCTTCCTGTTGCTCTTCAAACGCCCGTTCCTGGTGGCGTTGGCTTGCTTACAAGGCTTGCTTTGTTAACGAATCTCTTAGAAGCTTCGAGGCGCTAAATAAGAATCAAAGATGAAAAAAACAGACCACCACGAGGCGGCCTGTTTTGCTATCCAAGAAGTAATCGAATGAGGTTTTGCTATTCTTTTTCGGCTTTTTCGTCTTTCGTTTCTTCGATCGCTTTGGGTTCTTCTTTGTTTTCGATAGCGGCACCATCTTTAACTTCTACAACAATGCCCGCTTCTTTCAAAGATTCTTTGGCCTCTTTGACGACCGCTTTCGCTTCACGAGCAACTTTGATGGCACGAATGGTTACTATCGTAAGCATGATTGCCGCGATCACAAGGACGGTGCCTAAGACGATTAAGACAACCGCAGCCATGACGTTTTCTTTTTGCAAATAGATGATGCAAGTGACGCCAAGGGCAATAAGAAGAGCAGCGAAGATGAATTCAAGGATGGGGAGATAGGTCTTATAGAGTTTGCTCACAAGCGAAGCGATAGCAAAGATAATAAGAGATAACGCTGAAACTAAGAGCAAGACACCAAAGAAGATTCCTAAGAATCGAGAGATAAAGGTAATAATGCTTTCTAAGAGGTTTTCGGCATACATTGTTACAAGAGCAATGCCACCGGCAAGTTCAATGCTTCCGCCGATAACCAGGTCATAAGACATCTTTTCTTTTAATTCCGCCTTGATCATCGCCTCAAGATGGTTGGCAGCGAAGATAGGCATGAAGTTTGCGACAATCTTAAGCGCACCGCCTATGATAAGGAAAATACCAACGACGTTGAGCATCGTGCTCATGGCGTCGCTGAGCTTATCGCTATCGCCGCTCGCTTGGCAAACGAAGACGATGGCGAGAATGCCTAAAATAAGCATTAAGGCCGCTTCAACGAAGTTCCATGTCGACCAGATGATTCCGCCTTTTTCGAAAGAGAGGAGTTTATTTTTCTCTTTCTTTCCGATTTCTTTTTCTTCCATTCTAAGAAATCCTCCTTACTAAGAGAAATATAGAACTTTTTAAGGCGATATCGTTATTCAAAAAGAGGCATTTGTCAAAAAATAATGTTTCCAATCTCAAGCGCTTCAATATCAATGAGTTTGGAGAAGGGGATTTCCCTTTCTCCAACAAAGATCTCTTTCTTGTAGCGGTCAATCACATCGATTGTCCCTTCGGCTTCATAGATATAGCCGTCTTCATAGTAGGTGGCGATAACTTCTTCGTTTTGATAGCTTCTTAACAGGGCGTCGATTTTCTCTGCTCTCTCTTCGGATATCAAAGGTTTTTCCTTCTTTCCTTGCTCGTAAAGAGTTTTAGCGATGAATTCGCTTTGGCGGTCCAAGGATTTATAAGCCGCCCATTTCATCATTCCTCTGTCTTTCATTCGCGATGTCCTCCTATTTGTTCGTGTCTTCTTTTGATAGTGCTTTCCTTTAATAAGGAAGACGCCCGAAGGACGCTATTTCGACCATAGATGCTATGAATGGCGTCAATGGTTTTCTGTAGCTCCATTCTTTCTTCTTGTTCGTCGCTTTCCTCAAAGAGGCTTAATTGGGTGGCGCCTTCATCTTTTTGAAGCTTTCCATAAGAGATTCCAATGCCTTGAATAAGCCCTTCGTGAGCGCCAGCTAAGATGGCTCTTTTTATGGCTTGGTAGAGAAGCTCGCTATCGGAAGTGGGGAAAGGAAGGGTTTCTTGGTGGGAGTAAGGCGAATCTTCTCGATAACCAATCCAAACGTGAACAAGGCTTGTTTGGTTTTCTTCCTTCCGAAGTCTTTCCGATAAATCATCGTTCATTTCTTTGAAAAGGAGAAAAGAGTCCTTCAAAGAACGCGGCGCAATGAGCGTTTGTCCTAAGGAAAAAGAAGTATCTTTCGGGATATAAGGCTGACGAATATCGCTTTCGTCGATGCCTTGGGCTAAGGACTTAAGTTCTAAGCCTAGAATCCCGAATGTGTTTAGTAACAAGGTGTCGCTTGCCTTCGCTAAGCTTTCCAAGTCTTTTATCCCTATTAAGGCAAGCCTTCTTTCTGTTTGGCTTCCAATTCCCCATACCTTGTTAATGGGCTTTATCTTCCAAAGCTTTGAAGGCACGTCTTTTAAAGTCCAATGAGCTTGATAAGGCGGCTTCTTTTTCCCTTCTTGATCTAAAGCGATTTTTGCTAGGAAAGGATTAGGGCCGATACCAGCTGTTGCGGTCAATCCATATTTCTCATAGATTCTTTTTTGGATTTTAGCTACAAAAGCTTCAGGACTTTCTTTTGCTAAAGACAGATAGGGCCCGATATTTAAGAAAGCCTCATCAACGGAATAGACGTGGACGTCTTGGTAAGACACGAACTCGAGAAACGTTGCTAAGACTTTCGAAGAGAGTTCTAGATAGTAGGACATTCTGGGTGTTGCATAGATGAGTCCAGGAACACGAGGCAAATCTCTTCTACGACATACGTTGGGAATGCCATATTTCATCTTAAGATAGGGGGAAGAACTCATGACGACAGAGGAATCGCTTCTATAAGGGTCGCAACACACAAGAGGCGTTTTAAAAGGGTCGAGATGACGTGCCACGCATTCGCAAGAGGCATAGAAGCTTTTTAAGTCAATAATAGCGATCGTTCTTTCCATGGCTCGCTAATTAAGCCGAAAAAATTAATAAACAAAAAGGCTTGATTTTTGGATGTCTCGAGAAGACCAAAAGAAGAGATATAAATCTTTACGAAGTGGCCAAAAAGAAGATTTATTCACCATAAAACGAGTAGAAATATCCGATGGCATCGAATGGTATCTTTTTTAGTTTTGGCGAGCGGTGGCGGATGCGCTACGGATATAGTCGGCTTATTATCTTATTTATTTCAATTTCTTTACGGTTCCTTTGTTTTTTTGACGAACTTTCTCTCTTTAAAAATAAAGACTTAAAAATAAAAACTTTTAAAGCTTTGAAGGCTCGCAATGGACTTCGATTAATTTGAAGAAAATTTTTGTTTTGCTCCGAACGTTGTGGAAAGGGGCGTTGATGATATATGGCTTAAATCCCATACCGGACCACGGAGGAAAGTTTTCATTTTTTGTATCGTAAGGATTAAATGTGATTCATTGATAGGATGTTTAAGCGCCCCCTTTTTACGTTATTGGTTTGGCTTAAATTAAGATTGGTATTCAGGTGGAACTATTTTTCCTCATCTGAAAATCATAGAAATAATCGATTATTTGATAATTTTTTTTGAGTAACGTTCTACGTCTTTTCCCGTGGTTTTATCACCTCGCTCTTTAACCTCTCTTATTAGTTCTTTCTCTTCTCGGGAGAGATGCGAACAAGGCTGTTTTTGTCGTTGCTAATTTTCGTTCTTCATTTTCCAATAGCGCCGCTTTCTTTGCGGAACATGTATCGGGGAACAAATTACTATTTGATTTCATTTAGTTTTCTCCTGTGCGCTTTATGCGTTCTACATTCGTATTCCTTGATTTCAATAAGGGGATCGTTAAAAAATTCGTCCAAGAATCGATAATTGCCTGTTCCGTAAAGAATGATTCGCTTTATTGATTTATTCACAATAAGATGTCTCAAGCCTTGCTCGAATAGTTTTTGATTGTATCCACGCTTCAATCCGCTCGCCAAAACGCCAATAGAAACAATATCGACATTCTTAATTCTTTCGAGACAACGGTCGAGAGAATCGTTGAAATCCCATCTGGCATTGACGATAACCTTCTTTTTGCAGATCTGCCCATACCAATAGCCAAATGCGTTCATTCTGCATAAGTTGTAGATTTTTAGTGACTTTGGAAAATCGAGATAAGTGGAAAAATACGGAGCCACGATTCCTTCAAAATGCTTCAAGATCTCGTGTGCTTTCTTATGTTGTTGCCGAAGCAAAAGAGCACATCAATCAATGGCGTATTGATCGATGGGGGGTCTTAAATGTTGTATGTTACTTATTGCGAAAAGAGTGTCGTATGCCAACGATAACAACGTATTTCCGCGTTTTCATCACTTTCTTTTTTTGTGAAGTTGGACAACGGGTAAGCGAAAATATCTTCCTTGCCTTCTTGGGGGGCTCTTTCTATAATTATTCGGCGTTGGGGCTGTAGCTCAGCTGGGAGAGCGCGTCGTTCGCAACGATGAGGTCGCGGGTTCGAACCCCGTTAGCTCCACCAAAACTGATTGGAGATGAACCGCCCTTAGGTTTCCATAATGCAAATGGTTTCCTAGGTTTGGTTCTTGAATGGCATCCTAAGTAATTGGGATGTCTTTTTTTATTGACTAGGAAATTCTATTTGAGCCTATAAACGCAAAAAAGCACCACATTTTGCTGCGGTTCATTTTTTATGAGGCTTATAGACGAAATTTCCTTTTAT
>ERZ1026780.226-NODE-226-length-48885-cov-6.342044_pt1 | contig 48885 bp, 40 predicted proteins | sample MGYA00380126_ERZ1026780 | MGnify/ENA primary metagenome ERZ1026780 (study PRJEB33269, sample SAMEA4719762) | human gut metagenome | biome: human-associated habitat; feature: organic feature; material: feces | place: Cameroon | collected 2013-10 ... | reverse complement strand
GCTTTTCGCCGCAGGCTACCAGAGAAAGAGCCATCATCGCAACCAGAAGGATCGCAATAAACTTTTTCATTTTCTTTTCCTCCTTGAAAAGTATGTATCGTTTTGTTTTTTGTTCGATACTTGCTTATTATACTATTTTACAAGTTATTCCGCAAGATGCCTATAATTTTTTTGTTAAAATGCTGTATTTTCTAATTCGATAATCCGTATATCTGTTAATTGTTACAGCACACGAATGACCATAACTGTATGAGGATGAAATACAAAGATTGATTTTATGCCATAAGAATTGTAGAATATAAAGAAAGACAAGAAACGGAGAGTTCAAGATGAAAAAACTGATTGCTTTGCTGGCGGCGGTGTTCCTGCTGCTGCCCGGATGCGGCGTCCAAAAGACGCCCGATGCCGGCTACACCAAATATTCCGCCCAGTTTTACGGGACCTTTGATACGGTGGTGCAGATCGTGGGATACTGCAAGACCGAGGAGGAATTTTCGCGGCATGCGGGGCAGATTAAATCCCGCATGGAGGAACTGAGCCAGTTGTATGATATCTACTATGAATATAGCGATGAAAATAATCTCAAAACTATCAATGATAATGCTGGAATCCAGCCTGTTCCGGTACGAGAAGAAATACTTGACCTTATCGAATTTTGCCAAGAGTGGTATGGAAAAACCGATGGAAAAGTAAATATTGCGCTGGGGCCCGTACTATCCATTTGGCACAATTATATGGAACGCTACTCTGCTGACCCCACCGATGCCAAGTTGCCTAAGATAGAATCATTGATGGAAAAGCTCCCAGTGTGTAATATTGAAGATGTCATTGTGGATAGGGAAGCAGGAACAGTGTATTTAGCAAAGGAAGGCATGAGCCTCGATGTTGGCGCCGTAGCCAAAGGGTATGCCACGCAGCTGGCGTGCCAGGAAGCCTACGATGCCGGTTTCACCTCCTTTATTGTTAGTGCCGGCGGCAATGTAGTGGCCGCCGATCCACCCCTTGACGGTATTCGTTCCAGCTGGGGGATTGGAATTCAGGATCCCTTTACGGCGGAAGAACTGGGCGGAGGCAATTCCATTGATGTGGCATATGTCAATAATACCTGCGTAGTTACCAGCGGAGACTACCAGCGCTACTATATGGTAGGAAAACAGCGTGTTCACCACATTATCGATCCAGACACCCTAATGCCTGCTGCTTATTACCGAGGTGTCACTGTTATTATCCCGGATAGCGGTATTGCCGACCTTGCATCCACAACACTGTATACCCTTCCATATGAGGATTCCCGTGCTATGGCGGAAAAAATGGGCTGGGAGGCCATGTGGATCTTCGCGGACGGAACAGTAGAATGTACTGATGGAATGATCCCGCTGTTGCGGGATCGTGGTGGTGCTGACGGCCTTTTGAAATAAACTGTTCAAAATTTATCTTTTGATTGCTCTTTACTGATTTGATTCATTCATGTATAATAGTTAAGAAACAGCGGTATCAACCAAAGGGGGAATACAGATTGGGTCGTTACAGTCCGTTGGAAGTTCGCTATAAGCGTGTGATTCTGAAGCTGAGCGGAGAAGCTCTTGCTGGGCAGCAGGGAAATGGCATCGATTATGATGTGGTGCTGGAGATCTGCAAAAATATAAAAACCGCAGTCCAAACATTGGGAGTACAGATGGGCATCGTTGTCGGCGGCGGCAACTTTTGGCGTGGCCGCTCCAGCGGAAAAATGGACCGTACCCGTGCCGATCATATGGGGATGCTGGCTACTGTAATCAATGCCCTGGCTCTGGCAGATGCGCTGGAATCGCTGGATGTACCGGTTCGTGTACAGACCGCAATCGCCATGGAACAATTCGCTGAGCCGTATATCCGTAACCGCGCAGTACGCCATATGGAAAAAGACCGTGTTGTGATCTTTGGCTGCGGCACGGGCAATCCGTTCTTTTCCACCGATACAGCCGCAGCGCTGAGAGCCGCTGAAATCGATGCCGATGCGATTCTGAAGGCTACCATGGTGGATGGTGTTTATGACAAAGACCCTAAGAAATACCCCGATGCCAAGAGGTACAGCACCGTCAGCTTTTCACAGGTGCTGGCGGAGAATCTTAATGTGATGGATATGACCGCAGCATCTCTCTGCCGCGAAAGCAAAATCCCGATCGTGGTATTCGATCTTTCTGACCCCGAGAATATTTGCCGTGCGCTGTGCGGCTATGATATTGGAACAATTGTGAAGGAGGCATAAAATAATGAACCCCGAACTGAAACTGCATGAAGAGAAAATGACCAAAACTATTTCCGTCCTGCGTGAGGAACTGGCTGCCATCCGTGCCGGTCGCGCCAACCCTGCCGTTCTGGATAAGCTGGAGGTGGATTACTATGGCGTGCCCACTCGCATTAACCAGCTGGCCGCTGTATCTGTTTCGGAGGCTCGTACACTGGTCATCCAGCCATACGATAAGTCTACCCTTAAATCCATTGAGAAGGCCATTCAGGCTTCTGATATTGGTATCAATCCCAATAACGATGGCACTGTCCTGCGCCTTTTGTTCCCACCTCTCACCGAAGAGCGCAGAAAAGATTTAGCGAAAAGCATCGCCAAGATGGGTGAAGAATCCAAGGTTGCGATCCGCTCCATCCGCCGTGATGCCAACGATAAACTGAAAGCGATGAAAAAAGCCAGCGAGATCACAGAGGATGATCTGAAAAACCTGGAGAATGATTGTCAAAAGATTACTGACAAGTACATCGCAGAGATCGATAAGATTACTGCCGAAAAAGAAAAAGAGATCATGTCCGTTTAAGTGGCACCTACGGCCATCCACAAAAATCGTCAGCCTCACCGGCCGTTCCCGGTTGGTGGGGCTGATTTTGAATTTTGGATTTTGAGCACAGGAGGGAGATTAGCAATGGAATATATGCCTAAGGATAAAACTGCTGTACCGCCCCCGACAGAATATCTCCCTCAGCACATTGGCATTATTATGGATGGCAATGGCCGATGGGCCAAGGCACGCGGACTGGCTCGTGATTATGGACATTGCCCGCTACTGCAAAAAAATTGGTATTCGTTATTTGACGGTATACGCCTTTTCCACGGAAAACTGGAAGCGACCGGCGCACGAAGTAGCAGTCATCATGCAAATGCTGCAGCACTACCTGGATGACAGTGAGCAGTATATCAAAGAAGAAATCCGTCTGCGTATCATCGGTGACCGCGCCCGCCTGAGTGAAAGACTGCAAAAGGCCATTGATAAGGCGGAAAAGGCCAGTGAACATTTTACCGATCTTACGGTCAATCTAGCTGTTAATTACGGCGGCAGGGAAGAGCTACTGCATGCCGCACGCATGATAGCGCAGGACTGCAGTACAGGAAAGAAAAACGCCACCCAGCTCGAATTTGCGGATTTGGAGCAATACTTGTATACTATCGGGCAACCGGATCCCGATCTTATCATCCGGCCTAGTGGGGAAAAACGCCTTTCTAATTTTATGCTATGGCAGAGTGCCTATGCTGAATTTGTGTTTATGGATGTACTGTGGCCAGATTTTACCCCGCAGCACCTGAATGAAGCCTTGTGGGAATATGTCGGGCGGGACCGCCGCTTTGGAGGAATCAAATGAAAACACGGATCATTTCCGCATTGGTTGGCCTTATCATTCTGGGGGTTGCCATTGCGTTTTACGATACGATCATCTTTAATCTGTTTATTACAGCACTGGCGGTTATTGGCATCTATGAAGGCCACCATGCCGCCAGCTTAACAAAAAAACACTGGCGTGTTACGCTTTACAGTATGTTGTTTGCTGTTCTTATTCTGCTTGTTCCGCAGGGCAGAAGCTACATCATGCCAGCCGTATATGCATTGGTCGTACTGGTATTTGCATATATTTTGGAACACCATAAGGTGTTCACCATCCGAGAAGGCGCTTACGCCCTGTTAATGGGAGTTGGTTTGTCGGTCGTATTTGGTCTGATTCTTCAGTTCCGGGATCAGCTAGGTAATGAACAGGGGATTTTGTATCTTGCTTTCCTGCTTGGCAGTGCCTGGTGGAGTGATATCGGTGGCTATTTTACCGGTGTGCTGTGTGGAAAACATAAGCTCTGCCCGGAAATCAGTCCCAAAAAGACAGTAGAGGGACTCATTGGTGGTTTGGTCTTTGCCATTTTGGGCAATATAGGTATCATGGCGCTTATCAACCGGCTGGCTGCACAGGGAATTGGCTATCTTGCCAATCCGCTTACGCTTCATTTTGGCCGTATCTGCCTGTTTACCCCTCTGCTGGCACTGCTTAGTGTTGTGGGGGATCTTTCGTTCTCCATTATCAAGCGTACATACGGTATTAAAGACTATGGTAACCTAATGCCGGGCCACGGCGGTGTGCTGGATCGCTTTGACAGCGTACTGTTCATCACCCCGGCGGTATATTTCATCGCCACTTACTGGCCCATTGCTTTTTAATCTTAGGAGGCACATTTGAAAACCGTTATTCTCACCATTTTGGTCTTTGGCGTTATCATCATGCTGCACGAAAGCGGCCATTTTCTCTTTGCCAAGCTCTTTCATGTAAAAGTGGAGGAGTTTTCCTTTGGTATGGGGCCGAAGCTGTGGAGCCGCATTAAACGCGGTACACAGTATACCATTCGGGCGTTTCCCATCGGCGGCTATGTGGCCATGGAAGGAGAAGATGACGCTGGGAGCGGTGCAGTTGTCCGGGAGAAAATTGTTTCCGCGGCAGAGGGCGGCCCACTGTATGAAAAACCAGCCTGGCAGCGGTTTATCATTATGGCTGCAGGCGCCGTCATGAATGTGATCCTTGGTTTTATCATTCTCATCGTTGTCACCGCCATGTCCGGACTCATCGGCACCACAACGGTAGCAGTATTTGATGAGGATTCCGTTTCTGCCAATTATCTGCAAGCCGGTGATGAGATCATCAAGGTAAATGGTTACAATACCCAATTTTATGGCGATGCTACCTTTCAAATGCTTCGTGACCAGGATGGCACAATTGATTTTACCCTGATCCGTGACGGCGAGGTGATGGAGGTCACCGTTCCATTTAGAACCGAGGAGCTCTCCGATGGCATTACAGGGATGCACATGGACTTCAAATTCCTTGGCAAACCGGTGAATTTCAGCAATACCATCACCTATGCATGGCACTGGACCTTCTCCCTCGTTAAGCAGGTGTGGTATTCTGTCATTGATGTCATTACTGGCCGATATGGCTTGCAGGCAATCAGTGGTCCAGTGGGCACTGCGACGATTATCTCACAGGCATCTTCGCAGGGGCTTCGTTCTTTCCTTCTGCTTGTGGCCTATATCACCATCAATGTTGGTGTATTTAATTTGCTGCCTCTGCCGGCATTGGATGGAGGACGCATCCTATTCGTTCTTATCGAAATGATCCTCCGCAGGCCTGTACCTCCGAAGTTTGAAGCTTGGGTACACCGTATTGGCATCATTCTGCTGTTGGGACTTATTGCTATTGTTACCTTCAGCGATGTAATAAAGCTCATTCATTAAAGCAGGGGAGGAAAGTACCATGCAGCGCAGAACAACAAATACAGTCCATGTTGGTGATATAGCAATCGGTTCTGGCCATCCCATATCGGTGCAGTCTATGCTATGTGCTGCTCCCGCAGATATCGCAGCCAATGTTGCACAAACCCTGGCATTAAAAGAGGCTGGCTGTGATATCGTACGCCTGGCCATTCCAACCATGGATGATATCAGGTTGATCTCTGCCATCAAAAATGAAGTGGATATCCCACTGGTCGCCGATATTCAGTTCGATTATCGGCTGGCAATTGCAGCTGTTGAAGCCGGCATTGATAAAGTCCGAATTAATCCAGGCAACATTGGTGGGTGTGATCAAATTCACGCCGTAGTGGAAGCCTGCCGGGATCGTCACATTCCTATCCGGATCGGCGTTAACAGCGGATCACTGGAAAAGGATATTCTGCAAAAATACGGCCGCCCCACCGCGGAAGCACTGGTGGAATCGGCATTAAGGCATATTCAGCTGCTAGAGGACGAGCATTTTACCGATTATCTTGCTGCCATTAAGTCCAGCGATACCATTACAACAGTGGAAGCGAACAGGCTGCTGGCACAAAAGGTGGACTGCCCGCTGCACCTGGGTGTGACAGAAGCCGGCACCGAACACATGGGGATTATCAAATCCAGTGCCGCCCTGGGGGCGCTGCTGTGCGAAGGCATAGGCGATACAGTTCGTGTATCACTTACTGCTGATCCTGTACGGGAGGTATATGCCGCCAGGGATTTATTGGCTGCGCTTGGCTTAGAACGCGGTCGGGTTCAATTTGTATCCTGCCCCACCTGCGGCCGCTGTCGGGTCGATTTGTTTCGAATAGCAGAGGAAGCAGAGCATGCACTTTCCGCAGTGCATAAGGACATTAAAGTTGCTGTAATGGGCTGTGCGGTCAATGGCCCTGGTGAAGCCGCTGATGCTGATATCGGCATTGCTGGCGGCAATGGGGAGTTTTTGTTTTTTGCAAAGGGCAAACCGCTGTATAAGGTTTCACCCGAGCAAGTAATAAGTACTCTACTGAATGAAGTTGAAAAGCTGTAAAGGAGAATTGCTTTGCAGAAATTTGAAGATGTATTCGGTAAATACATAGAGAAAAGCTGCCATAATGCCTCACTGCGGGAAAGTGATGTAATAGGCCTACAAATTGCCACAGAGGACAATGCCATTCGCGTTGCCCTTTCTTCTCCATGTATTATTCCATATTCCACAATTGCGGAAGCCCAGCGCACTCTTTCCATGAATCTTAGTGCCCGTTCGGTTACCATTTCAGCACAGTATCCCTCTGAGTTACTTGGTCCCGAAGCATTTTCCCTCGTGATAGACTATCTTAAGGCTGCCAATGTTCCCGTTAATGGCTTTTTTCGCCGGGCAGAGATTATGTATGATAACGGGCGCTTTACGGTTAGGCTGCCGGAGCAAACGGTGACATTTCTGGAGCCACTTGCTTTGCCTGGGAAAATTGCCGCACAAGCAGAAGCGTTATTTGGTATACGGCCGCAGGTTAGTTTTATTCCCGTTCCGGATTACAAGCTGAAACCCATAGATCCGAAACCAACTGTAGTAGATGACTATATCCCGGAGACTCCTCCCATTCCGGAAGAGGCACCTCCGTGGGAAGATACTACTCCTTTGTCGGAGCCGCTACAGGAAGGGTGCGCTTCTGCTCCTGCAGCGCCAAAGACATCTTCCAACCCCCATACCCCTAAGCGAGAAAAAGCGGATACCCCTTATGAGGAAAGCAGCAAAAAGCCTGTAGGCAATTACCGTCTAATTAAAGGCTCCCCCATGCCCATTTCCAATTTGGCGCTGGATACCGGTTCAGCGATTATTTGGGGAGATGTTTTTTCTACGGAAAGCCGCATCACTCGGGATAATAACCACTTCATCATGAGTATTGCGATTACCGATTATACCGGCTCCATCAATCTCAAAATATTTGATGAGATCGGCAATAAGGTCAAGCTGGAAACCATCAGTGTCGGTGACACGATTCTGGTCCAAGGCGATATTTCCTACGATAAATATGACCGCGATATGGTCATGCGCCCTCGCAATATCAACACCGTTAAGAAGAACATTATCACCGATGACGCCCCAGTAAAGCGTGTAGAGCTACATCTGCACACCACCATGTCAGCCATGGATGCCGTGACCCCAGCAGAACAACTGGTATACCGTGCCTATGAATGGGGGCATCCGGCCATCGCCATTACCGACCACGGCGTGGTGCAGGCCTTCCCCGAAGTCATGAACGCTGTCGATAAGATTCGGAAGGATGATCCTGAGTTTAAGGCGATTTATGGCGTCGAAGGCTATTTCATCAATGACATGCTGCCTGCTGTAAAGGGCCTAACAGATGCAGCGATCAATGGCCGGTATATTGTATTCGATCTGGAAACTACCGGTCTATCCAACGCCAGTGAGCGCATCATCGAAATTGGTGCGGTTAAGGTGGAAAATGGCCAAATCACCGATTCCTTTGATACCTTTGTCGACCCCGAAAAGACCATTTCGCCTGAAATCACTCGACTTACCAGCATCACCAACGAGATGGTAGCTGGCGCTCCCTCCGAAAGCAAAGCGCTGGAACAGTTTTTTCATTTCTGTGATGGCTGCAATATCCTTGTTGCACACAATGCGGATTTCGATATGGGCTTTCTGCGGGCCGCCATCCGCCGCTGTGGTAGGGAAGAGGACCCGGTGCAGATAGATACCCTGGTGATGGGCCGTGCTATGTATCCGGAACTGAGAAAACACAAGTTGGATACCCTAGCGGAGCATATGGGTGTGGAACAGAAGCACCATCATCGTGCTGATGACGATGCCCGCGTACTTGCCGAGATCTTCCTCAAGATGCTGGACGAACTGGTTGCGGAAAAGAAGATTACTATGGTGTCGGAGATCAATCACTCCATAGGTCAGCAGAACAACACCAAAACTCATCCCTACCATATCGTTCTGCTGGTCCAGAATCAGATTGGCCTTAAGAACCTCTACAAGATCATCTCCGCCTCTCATTTGGAATACTTCCATAAAAAGCCTCGAATTCCTAAGAGTCTGCTGGTAAAATACCGGGAGGGACTGTTGGTTGGTTCTGCCTGTGAAGCTGGCGAACTCTATAAAGCGATCCGGGAAGGGAAGAAATGGGCTGAACTTTGCGATATTGCTTCCTTTTACGATTATTTGGAGATTCAGCCACTGGGCAACAATATGTTCATGGTTCGGGATGGGGAAGTCCACAGCGAAAAGGACATTCAGAATTTCAATATCACTGTACTTAAGCTTGGCAAACAGCTTGGTATTCCGGTCGTTGCCACCGGTGATGTTCACTTTATGGAACAGAAAGATGCTCGCTTTCGGGAAATCCTGATGGCTGGGATGGGCTTTAAGGACGCGGATAACCAGGCACCACTCTTCTTCCGTACAACTGACCAAATGCTGAAGGAATTTGATTATCTGCCAGAGGAGACCGCGCGGGAAATCGTTATTGATAACCCCCGCAAAATTGCTGAAAGCGTGGAATATGTTCGTCCAATTCCGAAAGGCACATTCCCGCCCAGCATTCCAGGCTCGGAAGAGGATCTGATTCGCATTACCACTACTCGTGCCAAGGAAATGTACGGCGATCCACTGCCGGAAATTGTGGAGAAGCGCCTGAATCGCGAATTGGATTCTATCACCAAACATGGCTTTGCGGTGTTGTATATGATCGCCCAAAAGCTTATTTACCGTTCCAATGAGGAAGGCTATCAGGTCGGTTCCCGAGGATCGGTCGGTTCCTCCTTTGTAGCCACTATGGCAGGCATTTCGGAGGTCAACCCGCTGGCGCCGCATTATCTTTGCCGTAAGTGCAAGCACAGCGAATTTATCACTGATGGCAGCTATGGTTCTGGATTTGACCTTCCCCATAAAAACTGTCCGAACTGCGGGATAGAGATGTACCAGGATGGTCACGAGATTCCATTTGAGACTTTCCTGGGCTTTGATGGCGATAAAGAACCGGATATCGATCTTAACTTTGCCAATGAATATCAGTCCCGTGCCCACAGGTATACTGAAGAGCTATTCGGTCGTGACCATGTGTTCAAAGCCGGTACTATCAGTACCGTTAAGGATAAGACCGCTTTTGGCTATGTTAAGCACTTTCTAGAGGAACGCGGCCAGACTGTCACTAATGCTGAGGAAAACCGGCTGATTCAAGGCTGCACCGGTGTCAAACGCACCACTGGCCAGCATCCCGGTGGTATGGTCGTTATCCCCAATGACTATGAGGTCTACGATTTCTGTCCGGTACAGCACCCTGCCGATGACCCAAACTCTGACATCATCACCACCCATTTCGATTTCCACTCGCTGCATGATACTATCCTCAAGCTAGATGAGCTAGGGCATGTTGTACCAACACTATACAAGCATTTGGAGGATTATACAGGGCTTAAAATCAATGATACTCCCACCAATGATCCGGCGGTTTATACGCTGTTCACCTCCTGTGAAGCGCTTGGAATCACACTGGATGATATCGGTATTGCCAATGGCACATTGGCCCTGCCGGAAATGGGGACTGGATTTGTACGCGGAATGCTGCTGGAAGCAAAGCCCAAAACCTTCTCTGATCTGCTGCAAATTTCCGGGCTTTCCCACGGCACCGCTGTTTGGTTGGGCAATGCACAGGACCTGATCCGCAACGGCACCTGTACTATTTCCGAAGTAATTGGTACCCGTGACAGTATTATGACCTATTTGCTGCACCATGGGCTGGAGCCAAAGCTCGCCTTTAAGATTATGGAAATCACCCGTAAGGGTAAAGCCCCCAAACTGCTGACCGATGAAATGAAGCAGGATATGCTGGCTCATGATGTTCCGCAGTGGTATATTGATAGCTGTCTCAAAATCCAGTATATGTTCCCTAAAGCACATGCTGCAGCCTATGTTATCGCTGCTGTCCGGTTAGGTTGGTTCAAAGTCTACCGTCCACGGGAATTCTATGCTGTATATTTCACCTCACGCGGGGATGACTTCGATGCCAATACAGCAATCCTTGGCCCCGCAGCTGTAAAGCAAAAAATCTTGTCACTTATAGCTAAGGGGAATGATATCTCTCAAAAGGAGAGCGACCAGTTAGAAACATTGCAGGTAACTTACGAAATGCTTTTGCGTGGAATTGAGCTACTTCCTGTAGATTTGTACCAGTCTGATGCAACATTGTACCGTCTGGAAGGCGATAAACTGCGCTTACCATTCACAGCGTTAAAGGGATTGGGCGCTGCCGCTGCCACCTCCTTGGCGGAAGCGGGGAAGAAAGGTCCTTACCTTTCCATCGATGACTTGACTACTCGTGCCGGCGTCAGTAAAACAGTTATTGATCTGCTCCGGGAGCATGGTTCATTGGCTTCACTGCCGGAAAGCAGTCAAATCAGCTTTTTCGGGTAAATTACCACTAAAATGTTTCATGAAACATTTCTATAAAGAATAAGGCCTGAGGTTTCAAAAACCTCAGGCCTTTCTTTTCCCGGATATTTTGTCCCGCCACCGCATATAGTGTAGCAAGACCTCACCATTTGATAAAAAGGGGGACAAAAAATGGAACGCATGAAAGACATGAACTCTACTGCAATGAGTGCTCCTCACACTCTCGTAATTGAAGATCGAAAGCGGCTTTCTGTCAGCGGTGTGACTGATGTAGAGAGCTTTGATGAAGAAACCGTAGCCCTAGCCACCGAACTGGGCGAACTCATTATCCACGGTTATGACCTGCACATCAACCGCATCGATGTGGAAAGCGGCGATCTTTCTTTGGAAGGAGAGATCATCAGCCTAACTTATACCGATAACCAACCGCAATCCAGCGGCTTTTTCGGCCGTCTGTTCCGCTAAAGGGGGCATGTTCCGGCGTGACACTGATATCCGCAGCTCCTCCTGTTATACAGTTTTTGCAGTCGCTGCTGCTTGGTACCTTGCTCAGTTTGCTTTATGATGCATTCTACGCCATTCGCGGATTATTTCCCGCGCAGGCACAACCCCATGTTATCCTTGATATTCTCTATTTCCTTCTGTTCGGAGTCTTGCTATTCAACTATCTACTCATGGAATCGGCCGGCCGCTTGCGTTACTTCATCATTCTTGGTGTTATCATCGGTTGGCTGCTGTACCACAATACAGTCAGCCGATTGGTGATTCGTTTTCTCAACTGGTTGCTACTGATGGTCCACCGTATTTTTTCTTTTTTATTGAGTCCGATCATCACTTTGGCCCAGCAGCTTTTTCATTCCATATCCACTGTTTGTAAAAAATCTGCTATCAAGCGGAAAACGCCTAAAAACAGCTTGAAAAAGCCCCATTGGCTGTTGTATAATAAAGTATCAAAAAACAGTACGGAGGAAAACGGAAATGAAAAAGCATCTGGCCATCAAACAGACCAACCGCATTCTAAGTCTCGTCATCGTTTTTCTCGTACTACTCATTGCGGTGTATTTTGTGAAAGGCCATGTGCAGGCCGTCCAAATGAAAAACGAGTTGGCCGACGCACAACAGCGCGTGGCCAACCAACAAGCCAAAAATGACGAAATAGACCGTATGCTAGAAAATAGCGATTACTATTTGAATCAGGAAGCACGCGGCGAAAATGACTACTGCGATCCTGAAGAAAATGTTTATATCGTAGTCCCGTAATCTAACCAATTCTGGAGGAATAACCATAGATGCAGCTGAGTGTAGGCACCGTAGTAGAAGGAAAGGTCAGCAAGATTACCAATTTTGGCGCATTCATCAATATTGATGGTGGCGGCTCCGGGATGGTACATATCTCGGAAGTAGCAAATACTTATGTCAAGGACATCAATGAACACCTAAAGGTAGGGGACAGTGTCAAGGCCAAGGTAGTCGCCATCAACGAGAACAATAAAATCGCCCTTTCCATTAAGGCACTGTTACCGCCTGAGCCAAAGCCCCAGCAAAATCGCAGTCGTGATGGCCAGCGAGAAAACCTGGATAGCCGTGGCTCCCGCGGGAATAATACCTATATCTACCAGCCGCCCAAGCCCTATACGCCTGCTACGGGAGATGCTTTCGAAGATATGCTGGCACGCTTCAAGCGTACCAGCGATGATAAGATGTACGATTTAAGTCGGGTAATGGATACCCGCCGCGGCGGCAATAATCGTCGATCAAAGAAATAATTGCATATCAAGAGCCGACCGGCAGAACAGCACGCCGGCTCTTTTTATTTCACTGAAAGGATGTTGCTAAATACATGGTCATTATCAATGCAAAAATAAACACCTGTGATCACGGCCAAATCATAGAAAGTGGCTATATTGTTATCAAAAACGGTAAAATCGCCGAGGTAGGGGATGGTATCTATCGTGGTGATGAAGCAGAACTGTATGATGCTGCAGGCTGCTTAGTCACTCCGGGCTTTATTGATTCTCATTGCCATATCGGCATTTGGGAAAGCGGCCTGGATTTTGAGGGGGATGATACTAACGAAATGACTGACCCCACCACCCCACAGATCCGTGCTATTGATGCAGTTAACCCACTGGACCGCGCCTTCCGGGAGGCTCTAGAGTATGGTATTACCACCGTTTCCGTAGGTCCCGGCAGTGCCAATCCCGTTGCCGGTCAGGTATGTGTACTGCATACCACTGGAAGCTACATCGATAAAATGGTGCTGAAGGCTCCCTCTGCCATGAAATTTGCCCTGGGCGAAAACCCTAAAAAAGTGTATAACGGCAAAGAAGAAACACCTGCCACTCGTATGGCCATCGCATCGGTCATTCGGGAACAGCTGATGAAGGCAAAACGCTATCAGCAGGATCTGCAAAAATCCAAAGAAGAGGAAGACACTGACCCGCCCGAATTTGATATGAAGTGTGAGGCCCTATTGCCAGTACTGGAACGCAAAATCAAAGCGCATTTCCATGCCCACCGGGCCGATGATATCTGCACAGCCATCCGCATTGCCAAAGAATTTGATCTTGATGCAGTCATCATCCACTGCACCGAAGGCCACTTGGTCACGGAGGCCCTGCATGACAGCGGCTATGCCGCCTCAGTCGGTCCCATCATCTCCGCCCGAACCAAGCCGGAACTTCGTAACCAAGAGCGTTATAACGCCGCCAGGTTGACCGAAGCAGGCGTCCCTGTCGCTTTTAATACCGATGCACTCGTTTTTCCGATCGATCTGCTGGCTGCTTCCGCTAAAATTGCGGTAATTGATGGTTTACCCTGGCAGAAGGCTCTGGAAGCTCTCACAATCCGTTCCGCGGAAGTCGCCGGTGTATCTGAGCAGGTTGGTTCCATCACAGTAGGAAAGCGAGCTGACTTGCTGGTATTTGACCGTGATCCCATCGATTTGCTAGTAAAGCCAAATGCTGTATTTGTGGACGGTATCTGTACGAATTGAGAAGTTTTTAACAAAATTGCATAGCTCTATTGCAAATTTCTTGTCCGCTTGGTATAATATAGACAGGAGAAAGGGAAACCAATCTTCATACCATACAAGCAAGGAGTGACCATCATGACCGTCAATTACATTGGCAAAAAGACCGTGATTCGTGACAGCTTTAAGGAATATGCCGAAAAGCGCCTGAAGAAGCTCGGCAAGTTTTTTGATGACGATCCTGTGGTAAATATCATTGTAACCAACCACAATGAGGATGAAACCGTTGAAGTGACCATTCAGTCTCACGGTATGTTCTTCCGCGCTGAACGCACCTCTGATGACCGCCAAACTTCTTTAGACCTAGTATTGGATGTACTGCAGAAACAGATTGTCCGCAACAAAGAGCGCCTGGAAAAGCGTCTCAAATCCGCAATGGATTTTACAGCGTTCGGTACAGCTGATGTTCTGGAGGAAGAAGTTGTTCCTGCTACCGAGTTGGTGAAGACCAAGAAGTTCCATGTGGAAACCATGGATGCAGAAGAAGCCATCCTGCAGATGAATATGTTGGGACATACTTTCTTCCTGTTCCGCAGCCCGGAAACTGGCGAAATCAATGTAGTTTATCGCCGCAAGGATGGCAACTATGGTCTATTGCAGCCATTGGGTGACTAAGCGGCACCCCCTCATTGGAATCGTATAAAGTAAAGTGATCACCGGTGGGAAGCAAGCTGGCTTCCCACCGCTTTTTACGGGAAAGGACAAATCTCATCATGATAAACCAATTATATAAACTATGTGCGCCCTGCCTATTTGGTCTGGAAAGCGTCCTGAGCGGAGAACTAAAGCGCCTTGGTTTTGAGGACATCTCTGTTACCGATGGTCGAGTAGAATTCACCGCTGACGCTGATGGGATTGCCCGGGCCAACCTGAATCTGCGCACCGCCGAGCGAGTTCTCATTGTCCTGGACAGCTTTCGGGCTGTCACATTCCAGCAGCTCATTGATGGCGCAGAAAAAATCCCTTTTGAAGAGTATATTGGCAAGAAAGACGCTTTTCCAGTTAAGGGCTGGAGTCTAAATTCACAGCTCCATAGTGTTCCGGACTGCCAATCCATCATCAAAAAGGCTGCAGTCAAGCGTCTTTCCCGTAAATATGGCGTTGCCTGGCTGGAAGAATCCGGTCCAACTGTCCAGATTCAATTTTCAATTAATAAGGATATTGCCACCATAATGCTGGATACCAGTGGCATAGCGCTGCACAAGCGTGGCTACCGTAAAGCTGCAAATCTTGCCCCAATTCGAGAAACACTGGCGGCTGGGATCCTAGATATTGCACGAATATACCCGGATACACAGCTGTATGATCCGTTCTGCGGCTCAGGTACCTTTTTGATCGAGGCAGCCTATAAAGCCAAAAATATTGCCCCTGGCATTTACCGTCGTTTTGCAGCAGAAAAATGGGACTGCCTACCGTCTAAAATATGGCAAGCAAGTAGGGAAGAGGCAATAGAAAAAATCCGCAAAGACATAGAATTTATTGCTTTCGGCAGCGATATCAGCCAAGATTCACTGGAGATTGCTGAAGCGAATGCACGCCGTGCTGGTATTGCCGGACTAGTACGGTTAGAAAAGATGAATGTTAAAAGCTTCACGATTCCAGATCGAAAGTCATTGGTCGTGACAAATCCACCATACGGCGAGCGCCTAATGACCGGTGAAGACTTGACACAGCTATACCAAACAATGGGCAATGTATTTCATCCATCTCAGCAGACAGCCTATTACATCATTTCATCGGCGGAGGATTTCGAGCAGGGCTTTGGCAGAAAAGCAGATAAAAAGCGTAAGCTCTATAATGGAATGCTAAAATGCAACCTATATCAATACTTTGCTCAAAAAAGTAAATAAAGAATGACATAGTAAAAAGCCTAGTTTACACCGGGCTTTTCTTTATTGCTTGAATTATATTATTCCGCCTCCACTTATTTCGCTAAATTTCAATTTAGCGAAATAGCGTTTCCTTGAATATAAGATAACAAATATGCTGACCGTTGTCAATCCCCTATTTCAGATTTATCAAAAAATTTCGCTAAATTAAGTCACCCGCCGCACCCGATGGTTTCTAATGCGGCACCAAGTTTCACATATTTTCTCCCTTGCATCTGAAGTGACCATTGCATGGTGTAGCAGCTTCGACAAGGTCGGGTTGTATTTGCTGCGCAAGTCTCCACCTTTTCCTTGCCAAATCTGCTATGCAATGCATTTTTGCAAATACAGCGCTGACGGGTATATTTATGCTATTTTGTTATTACGGATCCGGCGCTTGCAGCGGTTGGAGATCTCGCCCGTGACTTCCAGTTGCTTCTCTCTTCTATTTTACATTATTTCTTCAAAATAGTACATTTTATGAATAAATTCAATTTTAATTGTAAACATTAGCACTCTGCTATTGACAGTGCTAATTTAGAGATTATAATGGTGTTGTACTTGAGAGATTCAACAAAATCTCCTAAGGAAGCAGCTTAATCCTATATCAAAAAATAATGGAGGAATGAATTATGATGCCCAGTATCTTTGGTGAAAATCTTTTCGACGAATTTTTTAATGAACCATTCGCCATGATGACGCCTCAAGGTCATAACCCTCTTTACGGTAAACACGCAAAGAATCTAATGAAGACCGATGTTCGGGAAACCGAAAATTCCTACGAACTGGATATTGACTTGCCCGGCTTTAAGAAGGATGAAATCTCCATCGAGCTGAAAGACGGCTGTCTGAACATAAGCGCTGCCAAAGGACTTGATAAAGAGGAAAGCGATAAGGCGGGGAAATACATCCGTCAGGAACGCTATGCGGGCTCTTGTAGCCGCAGCTTCTATGTTGGTACGGATATTGATCCTACCCAGGTCACTGCTAAATTTGAAAACGGCATCCTGTGCATTTCGGTTCCAAAGACTTCCCGTCAATTGCCTTCAAGATCCACAGTTGAGATTAAATAAAATCGCTCTCTCCTCTGCCCCACCGATTCAATAAAATAATCTTTTGAAAGGATGTCATTTATGAATAAAACCCTATCGCGAGTTTTATGGATCATTGCCGGTGTACTGCTTATTGTTGCAGGCGTGTATTGCTTTGTTTCTCCTGATGCTGCCTTGAGTGGGCTTTCCCTTATGCTTGGACTGACCATGCTCTTCTCCGGTATCGTTGATATTGTCATCTTTGCATCATCCCGGCGCTTTATGCTCGGTTCCGGCTGGTTCCTACTGGATGGCATCTTCACTGTACTGTTAGCCATCTTCCTGCTCTGCAACCAGGCATTCACCATGCTTTCGCTGCCGTTTATTTTCGGGATGTGGCTACTGTTCGGCGGTATCAGCCGTTTCGTTAGCTCCTTTGATCTTCAGCGCCTTGGTGTGCAGGGTTGGGGGTGGTTTACCGCCCTTGGTATCCTCCTTACTGTTGCAGGCATCCTTTCGTTCTATGATCCCATTTCCGGTGCTATGGCCCTCAGCTGGATCGTTGGACTGGTGCTTATCCTGCAGGGTATCGCATCTATTGCATGGGCCTGCTTCTCCGGACGCTTCTGGAGGGACTCTCTTTTATAAAACAACTATCACCTCCTCAATTATTTTCAAAAATGACCGGGGCTTCGGCTCCGGCCTTTTTGCGCATCTACACACTTGCATGCAGCTTACATTTCTACTATAATAGATTGGCAATAAACCGAAGAGAGGAGGAAACCGAATGCAGACATTTTCTATCATGACAGCACCTGCGCCACAGCTGCTGCGCGATTATCTCATCTATATGAGCACCATCAAGGGACGCTCTCCCCGCACTGTAGAAGCCTACTACAACGATCTCCGCCTATTCCTGCGTTATCTAATGGCCACTCGCAGTGGCACTCCCCTACCCACGGATGACCCAAATCTTGAAAACATTTCGTTTGCCTCCATCAGCGAGGAAATGATTCTCAGTGCACGCCTTTCCGATGCATATTCTTTCCTGGCTTATGTGCAAAGCGTTAACCAAAATAACGCCAAGACCCGTGCCCGCAAGGTTTCCAGCTTGCGCAGTTTCTATAAATATCTGCAAAGTAAGGCTGGCCGCCTGGAGGAAAACCCCATGGAGCAGTTGGAGATTCCTGCCCAACGCAAAAGCCTGCCAAAATACCTTACTCTAGAGGAAAGCCTGCACCTGCTGGAATCCATTGATGGCAAGGATCGTGAACGCGATTATTGTATCATCACCATTCTGCTTAACTGTGGCATCCGTCTTTCGGAGTTGGTCGGTATTAAGCTCTCGGATGTCCGGGATGACACCCTTACTGTACTGGGCAAGGGGAATAAAGAGCGCATGGTTTATCTTAACAACGCTTGTCTTAACGCCATCGCAGAATATTTGGCCGTTCGTCCGGAGCCACTAAAGGATGCCGATAAACCCTACCTGTTTGTTTCCTCCCGTACCCGTGCACCACTTACCCCCCGCCGGGTGGAACAAATAGTAGAAACACATCTAAAAGCCGCCGGCTTAGGCGGTCGGGGCTATTCCCCTCACAAACTTCGTCATACTGCCGCCACTCTCATGTATCAACACGGCGGTGTGGATATCCGTGTTCTAAAGGAAATTCTCGGCCATGTCAATCTTGGCACCACAGAAATATACACCCATGTCAGCAATGATCAAATTGCCAATGCCGCCGACCGCAATCCCCTTTCTCATGTTAAGTCCAAACCATCCAAAAAGGAAGCAGAAATCGAATGAAAACCAATTACCACACCCACACCTACCGCTGTAAACACGCCATGGGCAATGATGAGCGCATTGTACTCAATGCCATTAAGGCTGACTTTGATATTTTAGGCTTTTCTGACCATACCCCATGGCCTCACTTCCCTGCCGATTATGATTCTCATGTCCGTATGGAACCACAATACCTTTCAGAATACTGCAGGAGCATCAACCACTTGAAGGAAAAATACAAAAGTCAAATTGAGATCCACCTGGGGCTGGAAGCGGAATACTTTCCCCACCATATGCAGGAGCTCCAAGAGCTAAAAAGGGAAAACGATATAGAATATCTCATCTTCGGTTCCCACTATGATGAGCTGGATCAACCGATTCCGGAGCGCTTTTACTACGGCCGTTGCCACACTCTACAGGATCTGAAGCGTTATGAGGATAACATTATTCCCGGCATCGAAAGTAAATTCTATGCCTATGTGGCCCACCCTGATCTTTTCATCCGCGGTTACCCTTATTTTGATGAACACTGTGTCGCACTCAGTCATCGTATTTGTGAAGCTGCGGCTCGCTGCAATGCAATTCTTGAATACAACATCTCCGGTTTTCTTTTCGCGCTGGAACATAATCGGCTGGATTGTTTCCCCCACCCCGATTTCTGGCGCATTGCCAAAGATCACGGCATTACCGCAATTATTGGCTTCGACGCCCACGATTCGACGGTAGATTTCAAGAATTCTGATATCTACGATTATGCTGTTCACTTCCTCAATCACATCGGTATCCATCGTATCGACAAACTTGATTTATAATAGCCAAACCCCACGGTATTCAATCCGCGGGGTTATTTTTCTTAAATTTTATTGTATTGGCAGCATATACAGCTTCTCCCGTTTCATTTTGTGATATTCTACAATAGTTTCTTTTCAAAATAACTCAATCCACTACTTAGTTGCGCAATTTAAGCAACAAAACCACTGCATTATATACAAATTACGCTATGCTTTCTTGTAAAAATAGTCCAACGACGCTTTGACAAAATCAAAAAAATACTATATTGTAAAGACATACAAAGGAGAATGCTCACAATGATTCCCCTTTATCAATAACTGGAGGTACATAAAATGCTGCTGATTAAAAACGCCAACCTGAATGGGACCGGCAAAATTGTTGATATTCTCATCGGTGATGACGGGAAATACAAGGAAATTGCCGGGCACATCGAAGCACCCGCCGGGATCAAAACCATCGATGCCACTGGTATGATGGCCTGCCCCACCTTTGTAAATACCCATATGCACTTTGATAAAGCCTATACTTCCTATGAACAGGGCCGTGAAAGCTATGGCAAGGGCAACTGGATCTCTTCTACAGAAGAAACCCTGGAAGATTCCATCTATGTCATGCACGATCGCATCCGCAAGTATACCCCCGAGGCTGTTGCCGCCCGTGCTGAACGCGCTATCAAGGATTGCGTTATGTATGGCACCACCAAACTGCGCACCAATGTGGATATCAGCACCCTGGATCCAAACCTCAACGCTCTGAAGGGTGTTCTGATGGCCAAAGAAGCCACCAAAGATATCTGCGACCTACAAGTCATCGCTTTCCCTCAGGAAGGTATCATCTGCGATCCTGGCACCGATAAGCTGCTAGAGGAAGCCATGGAAATGGGCTGTGATGTTATGGGTGGCATGCCCGCTGCCGAAATGCTGGATGAGCATTCCCGCGAACATGTGGATTTCGTCTTTAAGATGGCCGAAAAATACAACTGCCTCATTGATATGCACATTGATCAATCCAAAGATATGTTCGATCGGTCCCTGGAATATACCGCCTGGCTTACCATGCAGCATGGCTGGCAGGGCCGTGTAACCGGCGGACACTGCACCTCCATCACCTACCAGAACCAGGCCCACGCCATCAAGGTAATGAAGATGCTTAAGCAGGCGGATGTCAATGTCTGCGCCAATACCCAGACCCTCGCCATCATGGGCATCGACCCGGAACCCCGCACTCGCGGTGTTACCCGTATTCGTGAGATGGTGGAAATGGGTATCAATGTTGTCACTGCCCAGGATACCATCTGTGATGGTTTCCACCTTTACGGCACTGGCGATCCCCTGGATTACGGTCTGGTTGGCTGCTACTGCGCTCAGTACAATACTCCCGAAGCTGCCCGTACCATGTGGAACATGCTCACCAATGCCTCTGCCCGCGTATTCGATCCTGAAATGAAGTACGGTATCGAAGTAGGCAACGATGCTGACCTGAACCTGGTAGAAGCCCCTAATGTCCACGATGCCATCCGCATCCGCGCTTCCCGTCCCTACATCATCCGCCACGGCAAAGTCATTGCTTCCTTCATCCGCCGGGCTCAGTTGCTGTAATGCCGTCTTATTCTCTTCTCTTGATATAAAATATTCCCATTGCCCAAAGGCACCGGTATCCCCGGTGCCTTTGGGTTTAGTCATCATCTTTTTTCCATACAAAAGATACAAAAGATATCGCCCCGTACACAGAGACCATTCTCTGTGGTACGGGGTTTTTGATTGCTATTATTTCAGTCTGCTTTGCGTCAGCAACGGCCATAGCTCTTCCACATTCTTTTGGTTAAGCGTAATAGGATCCACTGAAACATACTTTGGTGTCGGCTTTCCCAGCAGCGCACACGCTGCCGAATACACCATCAGATGGCCCATTTCGATCGGCTTGGAAGAGACAATGCCCATTCTTCCGCTGGTTACCTGCAGCATTCGCTGCGCAATGGAGCTATTGATTTGGCTGGTAACAATCACAACATCATCCCGGCGGTTCGCGTGCAGCCATCCACTAATCCGTGCCGCCGCACCTGCATTCTGGATAAACAGGCCCTGCATCTCCGGGTAACGGCGGTACAGCTTTTCAAAATCCTCCACAGAATAGTGATCATTGATTTCTAATTGCTCCAGCACCTGTATTCTGGGATAGTCACCATGCAGCGCGGTAATCAATGCTCGGACACACTGCTGAGCACCTGCTGCAGTGTTTTTATCCACCAGCATTACCAGACGCTGCATCTGCCGGGACAACATCTGTTCCGCCAGGAACTGCGCCGCCTGTCGTCCTTTTTCCTCATCATTGGTAGTAATACAGGAATGATATGCCGATCCGGGCAGGCCGATTGGCAGATGTGATCCCAAAATCAGTGGGATATCGCTCCCCCTTTTTAACCGTTGAAAGGTCTCCACCATCTCGCTATGGTCATTGGAAACACTGATGATAGCATCCGCGCCGTTTTGTAGTAACCACACCAGTTGATTCTTTTCTACCCAACTGTTCATTCTGGCATCCTGTATTGGCAGAAGATCCAGGTTCAAATTTGCGGCGACCTCTCTTATTCCCTGCAAAATCATCTGTGAATAAAGTGTTTCTGCCTGTGCAAAAGAGACACCGATCCGCCCGGTACGCTTCTGCATCAGCATTTTTTCGGTTATGGTCAATGATACAGCACTTTCATTGCTGGCCGGCTGACCCTGAGGATCATGCGGCAATACACTGGTAGAATGGCGGATCACCAGTGCTGGAGAACAAACGATCCTTTTATCAGGCCCACCGCTGTTCTCCAAAACACTACGAAACGCCTCTGGATCTAAACGGACATAGGTTACCGCAGGACTATATCCCTGCATATAGTCATCGTCATCAATGGCGATCCAGCTAAAGTCTTCCGGTACGCGGCGCCCACTGGCAAAGCAATATTTTGTTACCGCCATAATACCCGGCACACCCACCGAAATTACAGCGGTCCCCAGGCTTTCCTGCTCTGGCAGTCCAGAGCCTCTCTCTCCGCCCAGCCATATTATATTATCCTGATTTAGGCGTACTGCATAGCGTTTACTGCACCATTCCAACGCCCGCAGGATCTGCTCCTGACAGTACCGGTTCAAATCTCCTCCCACCACGGTAATATTGGAGTGCTCGCACCGGATTAGATGTTCCAATGCAAGGTGCATGGCACCCTCATAATCCAATGCAAGACGGCGTTGATCGGTGCGCTCCGGCGGTACACTTTGATTCAGCAGCAGAATGCTGCCCGGTTCCACAGGATTTATCGCTCTATCACTGCATTTATACTCCACTGATTGATGCACCAATACACGGTTCAGGTGGTACTGCTTCATATATCTATGCAGCTGCTTTTCCGTCAGCGATCCCTCTACCGAAATCGTGATCCATTCGTACCGTCCGGACATCCGCACATAGGATCGGCAGCCACATACTGTAAGTAACCGTCGGTCAATGATGAGACCCATACAGCCGCGCTTGGACGCTGTTGGTTCCTCTCCTCTGTTGCGACGGCGCAGCGGTTCATAGCCCAGCTCATCTACCGCAGCCATTACCCGTTCTGTAATTTCCGGGCTCACATACCTCGTCCGGTTAAGAACATGGGAGACCGTGGTGGCAGAAACGCCGCTGGCCTTCGCAATATCGTATATTGTCGCCATATTTCTCCTCTTAAATGTTTTTTCTCTCTTGGCAGCCAAAATTGCCGCCTTATGTTTTTCTCTTTATTCTTATTTCTCAAGTTATTGCTTTTGCTGCTCCGCTTTCAGCAGCGCATATCTTCTCCGCGATTCTCTCACATCAAAGACAGTACACACAGCGATGCCCAATATACCGCCCACCAGCGCAGTGATCCACCGACTGATTCCAAAGGTTGAGCCAGCCACAACGCCCAGGCCAAGGCCCAGCAGGAGCCCCACCTTCACCATAGCGCGGGGCTTCTTTTCACTGCACCATACCTCTACAGCAGGAGACTTCTCATGTTCGTGTTCCACCCAGTGACCAAAGCCACTCTTGCGCAGCAGCCCATGGAATGCCTCATCTTCCCTTTGGGGGTGTGCCAGCATAATGGTTACGCCTTTATTGGCAAAGGCCCACCCACGTAAGGTGTTCAAGGCCTCGGTCATATAGCCTTTCCGGCGGTATATCGGCTTAATAAAACCATTCAACTCCACCGCTTCGGTATCGCTGGGCCGTCCCCGAAAGTACAAATATCCCACCAGGTGCCTGTCCTCTTTTTCGGTGATGATCCACAGCGTATAAAAGGACATATACTCCTGATCCACCATCATTTTACGATATTGCTCCTCTGCCAGCTTGGTCCATTCGCCGTATTTAGCATAATCATCTGGCACCAGAGAAAGGCTCCTGCACAATTCATTTGGGTCATCCCGTAGTAGGTTCATTTGCTCCGGCAGCAATGGATAAAGGATCAGGTTCTTGCTCTCTAACTGCGGCTGTTTTTTCTGCTTTTTCATTTACTTCCTCCGTCAAAGTTCTCAAAAATGAACTACTCTCTTAATCGTATTATAGATGAACCAATAAATTAAATCAATTTAAGTCATCACTTTTTACACACTATCCACAATAAACATTTTTTACTGATATTCTTATAACTTTTTGTACATAAAAATATCCTTTTCCTTGATTTTAATAGCTTAAATGCGCAACTTGCGTAACTAAGATGTTAAAATGCAACAAAATTATACCCATTATATTACATTTTTCGCTTTGACGAATGGAAAAAACAAGTGCTAATATACTCTTGACCGAAGTGTGCACAGGGATAATGGCGAAAACCGATGGCACATTAGGTCAAACAAAAATGTATAGAGAAAAAAGGAGAGTCACTATGTATCAGCCTGAACAGCCGGTATTCGATCAAGCCATCGAATCCAACATTGAGATCACCTACGGCATTGAAGATGTGCCCAAGCCCTGGTGGAAATCTCTCTACTTCGCCCTGCAGATCACCCTTGTAGACTTTACCCCCTTTGTATGGGGCGGTATGTTTGTCTCCCTGGCCGGTCTGGATACTGCCACCGTTCTGCCCACCATGATTAGCGCATGCTTCCTGGTCATGGGTATCTGCACACTGATCCAAACTACCATTGGTAACCGCCTGCCCATTGTTCAGGGCCCGTCGGCTTCCCTCGCTTCCTCCATGGGCAGCGTAGCCGCTACCTATGGCCTGCCCGCTGTCTGGGGCTCCGTCATTGTCGGCGGTGCACTGGAAACCCTGCTGGGCGGTGCTCGCATTATGAGCAAGATCCGCAAGTTCCTGCCCCCTGTTGTAGTCGGCACTGTTGTATGCTCCATCGGTTATGTAGCTGCCCGTATCGCTGTTCAGTGGACCTTCTCCTCCCAGGATGCTAAGAGCCTTATCATGGCTGCTGTGGCCTTCCTGCTGGCTCTGGTTCTCAAGTTCCGTGGCGGCAAGGGCCTGCTTTCCCAGGGCTTCATTCTCATTACCGTTGTCATTGTTGGTGTCATTGGTGCCTCCGCGTTGGGCATGTTTAATTGGGAAGCTGTTCACAATGCTCCCTGGTTCGCTCTGCCCAAGCTGTTCCCCTACACCGGTCTGGAAGGCCAGAGCGGTTCCACCATTGCCTTCGTTGGGGCTGCTATCGTCGGTGGTTTTTCCGGTTATATTGCTTCCATGTTTGAATCGGTCGGTGACTATGCTGCTACCTGTGCTGCCTGTGATGAAGTCTACCGCATCAAGCACATCGACCGCGGCATCTTTGCCGAGGGCCTTGGCTGCGTAATCTCCGCCTTCTTCGGCGGTTTGCCCTGCACCAGCTACACTCAGAATATCGGCATAGTTTCCGCCACCGGTGTATGCTCCCGCCGTGTTACCCAGATTGCTGGCGTAATCTTCCTGGCATATGGTCTGTGCCCCAAGCTGGCCTATATTCTTTCCGGCATTCCGCGCTCCGTTATCGGCGCTGTATTCCTTATCTCTGCCGCTACCATCATGTTCTCCGGCATTGATTCTATCATCAGCGATAAACGCTCCCTGCGCAATACGCTGGTAGCCGGTACTACTTTGGCACTGGCCATCATGCTGCCTTACCACTGCGCTTCTACTTACAGTGCCTGGGCCAAGAGTCTGCCGGCGTTTCTCAATATGCTCTGCACCTCCACTGTGTTCATCGCGGTTGTTGCGGGCGTTGTCCTCAATCTTCTTCTCAACTATGTACTGAAGGATAAGGACGAAAAGTAAGCCAGCTCCTCCTCAATGGTACTCATATAGCACAAAACCCCTCCCAAACCGGGAGGGGTTTTGTTATAGCAAAACTGATATCACCATTTTTGCTTTCATTATCGCTTCCAATATTCCTCCCACAGTCAACAATAAACCACTCAAAATCCACAGTGCCGCCTGACCACTTCCTTCTGTCCCGTTCATCTGCTCACAGCGGCTATGCGCCAGGTTACACAGCAAAATCAGCGCCGCCAGCTGCACCGTCCTTGGCAAAAGTATCCCTAACAAAATATAACCGATTCCGTTCCATCCCAGCAATATCAACAAAAAGCTGACCACTGTTCCCTGCCCTATACCATATAGCACCGGTGCCACCGGAATCATTAAATTCCCCCATAGGCACCGCGCAGCAATCATCAGGTACAGCAGCAGAATCGCCATAAACAACAGCCGCTCCCGCCACAGTGCCCACAGCCCATGTTCCGGTATAGCCCGCAGTTGATTCACTAAGATCCGGCATGGGATAGACTCTGCCCCGCACAACACCGCCGCTATGCTGCCCAGAAGCACACCCGCCGCAAAATATAAAAGATACCGAATTGTCGCCCCGCGTCTCTTCCACAGGCTTTCCCGCCGGCTGGGTACAGGATAATGGCTTTTCTTTCTTTTCGGCAGCATTTTTCATCCTCCATATTTTGTTATCGCCGCTTAGGGTGGCTCATCTTTGCTTTACTGCGGTGGTTTACTGCCAGGATGCACCCTATGGCACCGCCCACCAGCATCAGCAGACACTTATACAGCGCCAGCAGCCCCACCTCATTTCCCGGAGCTGTTAGGGAAATTGCCAGCAGCACTAGATACATCATTCCGCCTGTCAGCGCTCCGTTCACGATGCCATTCTGTCGCAGCTGCCGGCCGCAGCGGTAACCTGCTGCCAAGGTCCCCACCACCAGGGCGATCGTTACCATCGGTGCGGTCAGTCCACCGGGAATATCTTGTGCGCTCATTACCAGGGCAAATACCGTCAATAATGCCAGCACCACCGCGGTCCCCATTCCCGCGCTTATCACAATTTCCCGCAGCGGCGAGCCGCTTCCTTTCACACCATGGCCTTTCTCCCTGCTTTTGGGCATAAAAACGCCTCCCATCCGGATTGTCTGTTCAATCCTATGATGGGAGGAGATATTTTAGAAGAAATTACTTCGGCTCAGCAGTGGTGTTCTTGCCGCTGATGGCCCAACGAGCCAGGCGAACCTTGGAACGGTCGCTGCCGGTCTCAATAACAAGGGAATCCTCTTTCATGCTGACGATAATACCAATGATGCCACCGATGGTGACGATCTCATCGCCTACCTGCAGCTCGCTGCGCATCTTGGCAGTCTCTTTGTCCTTTTTCCGCTGGGGACGGATGATGAAGAACCAAAATACAACGATGATCAGAGCCATCATAATGATGGAAGACCACATGGAACCGGAGCCGGAAGCAGTTTCAAGAAAAGCAATGTTCATATTGTTTTATCCTCCAAAAAAGTCTTTAACAAATATTATAGAGAATTACCGGTCATTTTGCAAGTAAAATCCGGAGAAAATATTGTTCTATTCCGCATTTTTATATTCTCTTACCCAGTATTGGCACATACTCGCGGTAGAAGCTCTTAAATCGTCCCTCATCCAGTGCCAGCCGTATCTCTTCCATCAGTGTATTGTAGAACCACAGATTATGCATCACCGCCAGCCGCATCCCAAGCATTTCATTGGCACGCATCAGGTGGCGCAGATAGGCACGGGTATGGTTGCGGCACAGCGGGCATCCACAGCGAGTGTCCACCGGTCGGTCATCGGTCACATATTTGGCGTTTTGGATATTAATGATCCCTTCCCAGGTAAAAAGATGGCCATGTCTGGCATTGCGGCTTGGCATCACGCAGTCAAAAAGGTCCACACCCCGGTGTACCGATTCCAAGATATTCACAGGTGTACCAACACCCATTAGGTAACGGATCTTATCCTTCGGGGCAAAGGGCTCCACTGCCTCAATGATATGATACATCTCTTCGGCGCTCTCGCCCACTGCCAGTCCACCGATGGCATAGCCGTCCAGTCCCATCGCAGCAATATCCTTCATGTGCTGCACCCGAATATCCTCATAGGTGCCGCCCTGGTTGATGCCAAACAACAGCTGGTGTGGATTCACAGTATCCTCCAGACTGTTCAGCCGAGCCATTTCCTTTTGGCAGCGCTCCAACCATCGGGTCGTCCGTGCTACCGATTTCTGCACATAATCCCGGGGTGATGGGTTTTCGATACATTCATCAAATGCCATTGCAATGGTAGAACCCAAATGCGACTGGATCTGCATGCTCTCCTCTGGTCCCATAAAAATGCGATGTCCATCGATATGGGAGGCAAAGGTCACTCCCTTTTCCTCGATATGCCGCAGCGATGCAAGCGAAAACACCTGGAACCCACCGCTGTCGGTCAGGATTGGTCCCTGCCAACCGGTAAAACTGTGCAGCCCTCCCAGCTGACGCACCACATTATCACCAGGCCGCAGATGCAGGTGATAGGTATTGCACAGCATCACCTGGCACTTCAGCTCCTTCAGGTCATAAGCGGAAATGCCGCCCTTGATGGCAGCCGCCGTCGCCACATTCATAAAGGCCGGCGTCTGCACCGTACCATGTACGGTGGTAAGCGCTCCCCGCCGGGCTGCTCCTTCTGTCAGTTTCAGTTGATACATTCTTTTTATTCCTCTCTTGTCAGCGTTACGCATACCAGCTCCGGTGGGTTAAAGAGCCGAATTCCCATTCGTCCCCGTCCCAGTCCCCGGCTCAGAACCATCGTTTTATCTTCTATTTGGTAGCTTCCGCCATCATATTCCGGGAACAAGATCGTCTCTGGAGAAAGAATCCCGCCTAGCAGCGGCAACCATATCATCCCACCGTGGATATGCCCGCAGAAAATCACATCAGCACCCCACGCAGCATATACCGGGAAATAGTTTGGATTATGCGCCAGCAGAATATTATACCCTTCCGGGGCCTCCCCCAGTATGGTATAAATCGTTTCATCTGTCATGGGGCGGTAATGGCTGGCATACTCGTGGTAATAATCCAGCTTGTACCACAGTCCCGTTAGATTGATACTATCTCCATTTTCCGCAGTAAGCTGTACCGTTTCATTATCCAGCACCCAAACTCCGGTCGCAACCAGCGCTGCACAGTAGCTTTCCCAGTCAGTGGCATCCAGGCCTTCCTCGTGGTTTCCACGGATATAATAGACCGGATATTCCTCCGCCAGGGTCTTGCACAATGTCAGTGTTACACTAAACTCCTCATCATAGCGGCTCACCATATCTCCGGTCATTACAATGATATCCGGCTCCTCCGCCCGAATCGCTTTCAGTAATCGACCGTTCTGTTCTCCAAAGGACACGCTGTGCAGGTCAGAAAGCTGTATAATGCGATAGCCCTCAAAGCCTTCCGGCAAGCTCTTCCCGCCAACGGTATATCGTGCTGTTTTCAGTCCATAGTTGCTCCACCACAATAACCAGCACAGCAAAAGAAAAATTGCCACAATTAAAATAAGCAGCAGCCAGTGTTTCTTCACTCAGTTTCTCCTATGCCAATAATAATGCCCGTCTGATAAAACAAATATATCATACCATAATAGTGTGCCCTTTTCAATTAAAATACCATTTTCCAAATCTTAATAAATAGAAAAAACAGAACGGCCACTTCTAGTCGTCCTGCTTTTGATTATACTCTCACCTCATTGCGAAACGGTGAACAATGCGTAGAAATACCCCTTGTTTGCCATCAACTCATCAAAGTGACCGCATTCCTCCACTGTGCCATTCTTTATAACCAAGATACCATCATACCGACGCAGCAGCGCCTCCTCCAGCGTATGTGTAATGACTATGCGAGTCATACCGGTCAGGTCAAGAATATCTTCTGAGACCTGATGTGCCGTCTGGGCATCCAGCGCCGCCGTTACCTCATCTGCCAACAAAACTGAAGATTTCTTTAACAAGCTCCGCGCAATGGAAATGCGCTGCTTTTCCCCGCCGGAAAGCCCGTTTCCATTTTCTCCGCAGAGGTAATCCTCTCCCCGCTCCGCAATCAGACTGTTCAAGTGTGCATGGCGGATCGCTTCATCCACTTCTTCCTGCGGAAAATCCCGGAACATGGAAACATTGTCCTTGATAGAGGCATTGAACACAAACACATTCTGCTGGATCACCGACATCATTTCATACAAAGATTCCGGTGCGATCTCTCGCAGCTCGGTATCATCCAGCAGAATTCTTCCCCTATAATTGGCGCTTCCTGCCATCAGTAGGTGCAGCAGGGTAGATTTACCGCTGCCACTACCACCTACAATAGCATAAGCCTTGCCACACTCAAACTTGGCCGTAATATTATGCAGCACATCCTTTTCGCTCTCATAGCCAAAAGAGACATCCTCCAGCCGGATGCTATCTGTAATGCCATTTTGCTTTACACCACCCTGCCGTGTTATGTTCTTTTCCAGCGCCTCTGCCAGCTTATCAATAAGTCCCAGTGCGGCTTTTCTTCCAGCCAGCAGTGCCGGCAGCTCTGCCACAGGCTGTATAATGAAATTCATCAGATTCACAAACAAGATCACCGTGCCAGCGGTCATTCCGTATCCCTTCAGCGCCAGCCACGCACCCACAAGGAAAACTCCCAACTGTGCAATGATTCCTGTCACTGCTCCTATCATCCCCACCATTACCTTAAGCCTGCGTCGGGTAAACTTTTCCCCCTCCAGTGCGCCATTACTCTCGGCAAAAAGCCGAAAAATTTCCTTTTCCGCCCGGAAGGTCTTTACTACAGTAAAACCACTCAAGCAATCCGTTAATGCCGCAGTAAAATCACGGTTGCGGTCAGAAACTCGCTTTTCCTCTATTTGCAGCCGGTTTCCGGTCATTAGGGATGCTGCCAATGGCAAAAGTGTTACTCCAATCGCCACTGTAGTCAGCAATGGCGAATACCAAATCATCATCACAAGGGCGCCGAAAAATGTCACCGACATGCTGATAAGCGAAAGCTGCTGCGAAAGATAGTCTGCCTCAATACTGGTCGCGTCATTGGTCAGCGCCGAAAGATAGGCCGCTGTGCTCTCCTCCCGAAAAGATGAAATGCTCTTCTCCGTAAGCTTCTTAAATGCAAAGTCTTTATACTGCCGCATGGCGCGCACAATAAATCGCGGCTCGGAAGCATATTGCAGCAAGCACAATACCACACACAACACTACAAAGCCAACGGTGATTTTTGCCAGCTGGGGTAAGGGTAGCGCTTCCGGCAAGCCCGAAGCAGCATCAATCAACTGCTGCATGACCCACGACAGGATCAGGTTCAAGGAACCTTTTCCCAGCGCAGCAAATACCGCCAAGGCAAATATTGCGCGGTTGCCTCTGTAAAATTGTGCGGAAAGTTCTTTTTTCAGAGGCTTGGTTATTGTATTCATTCTCCTGCCACCTCCGCCCACAGCGCGGAAAGCTCCGAACTTTCAAAGTCAGCTACTGACCTTTCAATTCCAGCCATCCCCGTATTGCCGATAACATCATAAACGCCAATCGGCACATGATCCGGTACAAAGCGCAGCGCGCTTGCATGGCTGTTCGGCGCCGCGTCGAAGCTCTGTGCCAGTTCCTTCGCCTGCCGCAGGGTACGGCGTACCGCCGGCGTGTTATTTTTGTCCTCCTGTAACTGTGCATACGCAAGACAAACCAACAATATGGCATTCACCTTATCCAAAAAGCATGGCTTATTACCATCCTTCAGCCCTGATAGTGTCCTAATCCCCCATTCTGTGATTTCCCGGATGCCCACATAATCCTTCTGCAAATAGTATACATTCACATAGCCAACTATCGTGTTGACCAGAGAACCGACACAGCTCATCAGCGCTTCCGATAAAAACGGCACAGATTCCTCCGGCTTCTTGCTGTCCGCTGCCAGCGCCAGACCAATGCGCGCATCATACAGCCCGCCGATATTGCTGCTTTTCATCAGCTCCACCGCTTCTTCCGTCCGTTCCAGCTTCAGCAGAATGTCCGCCATATTCCCGCAGATAGTGGTTTCACTGATTTGCGGGTCATCATTTTGCGTAAGCAGCAGCTTCGCGTTTTCAAATAGTTCCAGCGCACGCCGCAGCAGTGCCTTCTCCCTGTCCTCTATGCCGAAAAGCCAGAACAATAAAGCGCTGTTATAAACAATTGCAAAGACATTCGGATATTTGCGCAGTGCCTTTTCCGCTTCCGCTAGACCGTCATGGTTTTTCTCATGCCTACATTCCTTCAGCCGCTCTACTGTCGTATGCAGGCGGTTATCCTTCATCTCATAGCCCAGCAGCACATCCACCGAGGTATCAAACAGATCCGCCAGCTCCACTATGGTCCCCAGCTCCGGCACTGATTGTCCCGATTCCCATTTATACACCGCACCCACCGTAACATTCAGTACTTCAGCAAGCTGCTCCTGTGTCATGGCACGCTCTTTACGGAATGTACGAATATTCTCCGACAGCTTTATTTTCATGTGGTCTGCCTCCCTTGCTCTTTCTGTTACTATCATATCACAGTAATCTTCCAAGAGGAACACACCATTCATACTATCAGAATATAATTAACCCGTACTATAGGTACTGTTTTAATTGGCTAGATGAAGATTGCCCTCAAATATCCAACCACTTTCCCGGTTGTACCCGCTGGGGAATTGTGTTATAATAAATAGGTTTATGGAACTAAAAAACGATTGAAATAAAGGTGACAAAATGCAAGACCATTTGATGACCAAGACATCCGACTATTATTACGACCTGCCGCAGGAACTCATCGCCCAAACACCACTGGAACGGCGGGACAGCAGCCGCCTGATGGTACTGAATAAGGAGACTGGCGCAATTTCCCACCATGTGTTTACCGATATCATTGACTACCTAAACCCAGGTGATGTACTGGCGGTCAATAACAGCCGTGTCATGCCCTCCCGTCTGATCGGAAAAAAAGAAAGCACCGATGGCGCCATTGAATTTCTGCTTCTAAAACAGCTGGGCAATGATGAATGGGAAACGATGGTGCGCCCAGGCAAACGGGCCAAGGTCGGCGCTCGGTTTGTATTCGGCGATGGGCTGCTGCACGCCGAGGTACTGGAAATCCTGGAAGGTGGCAACCGTCGGGTCAAATTTGAATACGAGGGCAATAATATCTTTGCGGTGCTGGAGGAAGTTGGCCGTATGCCGCTGCCGCCCTACATCACCGAACAGCTGGAAGATGGTGAACGCTACCAGACTGTCTACAATAAGGTACTGGGCAGTGCTGCCGCCCCCACCGCCGGGCTGCATTTTACCGAAGAACTACTGCAAAAAATTCAGGAGAAAGGTGTAAAGATAGCTTACCTGACACTTCATGTTGGCCTTGGCACCTTCCGTCCGGTAAAGGTAGACGATGTGACTCAGCATCATATGCATTCGGAACACTACTGGGTCTCGCAGGAGGCCGCTGATCTCATCAATGAGGCCAAACGCACTGGCCACCGTGTCATTGCCGTAGGTACCACCAGCTGCCGCACGCTGGAATCTGCCTATATCCCTGGTGAAGGCCTGCATGAATGCAGTGATAACACTGATATTTTCATCTATCCAGGCTACCAGTGGAAATGCATTGATGCCCTTATCACTAATTTTCATCTGCCGGAAAGCACCCTTATCATGCTGGTCGCTGCCTTTGCTGGGTACGATCACATCATGAATGCCTACCATGAGGCTGTTAAAGAACGCTACCGTTTCTTCTCCTTTGGCGATGCCATGTTCATTACAAGTGAACCAGAGCCCCCAAAGACCACCGGGCATTAAACGCTGCACTATCCTATTGAATACTCCTTCTAAAAGAAGCCGATCGTTTTCAGTGATAGGCTTCTTTTTCGTTTCATTTTAATGACGCGCTATTCCCTCTCATATACTAAGGATGAAAGGAGGCGTATTTCATATGAAACAAATTCTATTCCGCGGGGCAGCCACGGCACTGGTCACCCCAATGCAGCCAGATGGCTCTCTGGATTTGGAAACTCTTTCCCGCCTTACCGAATGGCAAATTAAAAGCGGTATCTCTGCGTTGGTTCCCTGCGGCACTACGGGAGAAGCCGCTACTCTCACCGATGAGGAACGCTTTACCGTCATCCAAACGGTAGTAAAAACTGCGGCCGGCCGGGTGCCGGTCATCGCTGGAGCCGGCTGTAATGACACCACCCGTGCCGAGCAGAACTGCCTGGCTGCCGCGGCGGCCGGTGCCGATGCCCTGCTTCTGGTCACCCCTTATTACAATAAATGCACGCCCAAGGGCTTACAGTCGCATTTTGCGCGGCTGGCAGCAGCCACATCACTCCCGGTCATCCTCTATAATGTTCCATCCCGTACCGGGGTGGCCATTGATATGGAAAGCCGCCGAAAACTCTCCAAAATTGATAATATCATCGGCCTTAAGGAAGCCGGTACCGACTTTAGCCTCATTCATCAGCACCTATTGGAACTTGGTGATACTCTCCCTCTCTATTCCGGCAATGATGACCTCACCCTGCCGCTGATGTCCATGGGAGCTCACGGCTGCATTTCCGTCCTCAGCAATCTGCTTCCCCACAGCACCGAAGCCCTCTGTCAGGCGCTCTTGCAGAACGATCTGCCGGCAGCCCGTTCCATGCACTATTCCCTTCTTCCCTTGATGAGGTCCCTCTTTTGCGAGGTCAACCCGATCCCGGTCAAAGCAGCCATGCAGCTTGTTGGTTTCCCCTGCGGCAGCTGCCGTATGCCGCTTTCCCCCATGGAACCGGACCACCTTGCATTACTGCAACAACAATTTACTATGACGAAACAGCTCGGACTCTGCTGAATTCTGCTTGCCACTGTGGGGCGTTTGCTTTATAATAGAATAAAACAAACTACCCCATGGAGGCGATCCCTTGAACCTGACAGAAGAACGACTGCAATACCTGGAACTTCTCTCCCAAAAGTTTCCCAGTCCTGCCCAGGTCTCTACCGAAATCATCAACTTAAATGCCATCCTCGGCCTGCCCAAGGGCACCGAGCATTTTATCAGCGATATTCATGGTGAATACCGCCTTTTTCTTCATATTCTTAAAAATGCTTCCGGCTCTGTCCGACGCAAGATCTTTCAATGCTTCTCAGAGGAGGAAATGTCAACTGCCGAAATGGATGAACTGGCCACCCTCATCTATTACCCGGAAGAAAAGCTGGCACTTCTCAAGGAATCCCACGGTCCACTAAGCCAGGTCTGGTATACCACCACCCTGCTGCATTTGGTCCAGGTCTGCCGCAAGGCCACCAGTAAGTACACCCGTTCCAAGGTGCGCAAGGCCATGCCCCACGATTTTGCCTATATCATTGATGAGTTGCTCAATTACTCCGAAGCTGATGAGGATGATAATCGCACCACCTATGTCCACAATATCGTCCGCAGCATCATCGAGATTGGCAGTGCCGATGCTTTCATCATCGCCATTTCGGAGCTCATCCAGCACGCGGTCATTGATAAACTTCACATTGTCGGCGATGTATTCGACCGCGGCAACGGCGCTCACAAGGTCATGGATACCTTGATGGAGTATAATAATGTCGATATCCAGTGGGGCAATCACGATATCCTGTGGATGGCGGCAGCTATGGGACAGTGGGCCTCCATCGCCAATGTGCTGCGCAACTGCATCCGCTACAATAACTTTGATTCTCTAGAGGACGGCTACGGCATTAACCTGCGCCCTCTCACCCAGTTTGCGCTGGAAACCTACCGTGATGATCCCTGCACTCTTTTTCTGCCAAGCCACAGCAAGCGGGAAACCGAACTGAAGCAGCGCCGGGAAAATGATGAACTCACCGCCAAGGTGCACAAGGCCATCTCTGTCATTCAGTTTAAGCTGGAAGGCCGCATCCTGCGGGATCATCCTGAATACCATATGTCACACCGTCTCTTCTGGGAAACGATGGACGCTAAGACCCACCGCATCCAAATTGATGGAAAATGGTATGACCTTAAGGATTCCCATTTCCCCACCCTCTCGCCGGAAGATCCCTATCGTCTCTCTCCGGAGGAGGAAACGGTCATGAACGACTTGGCCTTCTCCTTCCGCAATAGTATCCGGATGCAGCGTCACCTTAAGTTCCTTTTGGATAATGGATCCATCTATAAGGTCAATAATGGCTATCTGCTCTATCATGGCTGCATCCCCATGAATGAGGACGGCACCCTGCACTATTCCACCATCAATGGCAAAAAGTACGCCGGACGCGCCATGTTGGATGCCTACAACCATATCATCCGGGTGGCCTCCTACGCACCCCGCCATACCGAGCTACGCAAAAACTCTTTGGATCTCATGTGGTACCTTTGGTGCGGCACCCACTCTCCCTTAAGCGGTAAGTATAAGATTGCCACCTTCGAGCGCTATTTCATTGCGGATGATACTGCTGGCAAGGAGGAGAAAGACCCCTATTACACATGGATTGAACAGGAAACCACTGCTATCCGCATTCTGGAAGAATTCGGGGCCGATCCCATTCACGGCAAGATTATCACCGGCCATGTCCCGGTCAAAGCTGGCGAATCCCCTGTCAAGGCCAATGGCCGCGTCATCAATATCGATGGCGGCATGAATGAGCGTCTCAATTCCGTCACCGGCGGCTGCGGCTATACCCTGGTCAGCAACTCCCACCAGCTGCTGCTGGCCCAGCACCATCCCATCAATATCAGCGAGGCCATGCGTAACAATGAAGATATGCACTCCGAGGTACGCGTGGTAGAAAAATTCCCCCGCCGCCAGCTCATCCGGGATATCGATGACGGTAAGAACATTGCCCGCCGGGTAGCCGATCTGCAGGAACTGCTGGAGGCCTACCGCAGCGGCGCCATCACCCCCAAAGAATAAACCATCATAATAGTCCCGCTCTCCCGATAGTAGAACCGCCCGATACAAAGCGGTCCTCTGTCGGGAGTTTTTTCTTTTCCCATGGCATATTTCGTCGGAAATTTGCGGAATCTTTGCAAAATTGCTGCGTTCCTGTTGACATTCTCGCCAAAAAGTGTTTTACTATCCTTAGTATATTGGTTGATTGCCCAATAAATAATTGCTGGTAATTTTCCCACGGAGGTGGCTACAATGGATGGTATTTTGGAGAAATTCATGCGGGATGCCGCGCAGAACCCTGAACGGCCGATGTATGACTTTATGGATTGCGGCAGCGAGCCCTATATCCATCACTATGTAACGATTGGCGAAGCATGGCAGCATGCTATGGATATGGCTGCGGAGCTGCGTCAAAAGGGCGCCCGTCCCGGTGACCGCGCTATTATCCTTTCCATGCAGGATGCCGGAACTGTCTATGCCATTTGGGGCTGTATGATCGCCGGGGTGATTTTTACTGTTATCCCGCCCCCCATTGATGAAGGCAAGCTGGACCGCTTTGTTTCGGTACTCAAATCCTGTAAACCTCGCTTTCTCATCTCCAATGAAGGCATGGAAAAGGAGGCCGATACCAATGTGACCGGTCCACTGCTCAAAAAAGCCTTTTTCAATGTTGTGACACTCAAGCGCATCTACTCCGATAAGGTAAAACCCGCACCCCTGGGCGAATTGACTCCACATGAAGCCGATGACCTGCTGTATTTGCAGTATACCTCCGGCTCCACCAGTGCGCCAAAGGGCGTTATGGTCACCTACGGCAACCTCATGGGCTGCATCGGTCAGTGTCTGGAGATCTTCGATTTCCAGCACACCAAGAACAATCTTGCCTCCTGGGTGCCCTTTTACCATAATATCGGCCTTATCGTGGCCATTTTCCTGCCCGTCATTGCCGATACCGGCATCTCTTACTTTATCCCCACCCTACAGTTTTTGGCCCGGCCCACCATCTGGCTGCGGGTCATCGCCGATTACAAGGTAAATATCACCGCAGCACCCAATTCCGCCTATGAGGTTTGTACCCGACTCATCTCTCAGGAAGAAGCCAAAAAGTATGATCTTTCCCATGTCACCCACCTCATCAATGGCTCCGAATTTGTAAATGCCGCCACCGTGGAAAAATTCTGCGATTTGTTTGGTATTTCACCGGATTGCTTTGCCCCCGGCTATGGGCTTTCGGAGTGCGTTTGTGTTGGTACATTGGCCAGCCGAGATTTCCGCTGCCAACATATCGATCTGGAATCCTATCGGGAAGGCCGCTTTGTTCCCTCCCCCACTGGAGAAAAGGACATTGTCAGTGTGGGCCGGCCTGCCGGCAATATGGTCCTGGTCGCTATCCGTCCGGATGGTTCCCCCTGTGAACCCGGTGAAATCGGCGAGATCTGCATCCAAGGCAGCAGTGTGTGTGCCGGCTATTGGCAAAATCCCGAGGAAACGAAACGCTTCCAAACCATCATTCCTGGTTATCCGGGCCAGTTCTACCGCACCGGAGATATGGGTGTTCTGTATAAGGGACAACTCTATCTCACCGGCCGAATCAAGGAAATGATTATTATCAGCGGCAAAAATATCTTCCCCGGTGATATCACCCTGCTGCTTCGCCAGGAAGGCGTTCCGCTCCCCGCCGATGCCATCGCGGTATTCTCCCTGCCCTCTCCGGAAGGCGAACATCCCATCCTCTGTGCCGAGTCCACGCCCGATGCGGATTATGCGGCCATTGCCGCCCAGGTCAACCGCCTGACAGCCCGGAATTTCGGTTTCTCCTTCTGGGATATCGCCTTTACTCCGGCCGGCAGCCTTCCCCGCACCGATAACCGTAAGATCAAAACACTGGCGACCCATACCCTGTACGAAAACGGCCGACTGCCCTTCCTTTACAGTAGTCGAAGCAGCGGTAATGCCACAACTCCCCAGCAGAGCGCTCCCGCTGCTCCTCGGCAAAAAATTGAGCTCCTGCCCAATGTTACCCCGGAGCAGATCCAGCCTATTATCAGTGCCATTTTCCGGGAAGTCCTGCCTGGCGTCTCCTTCGGTCCCAATGACAGCTTCCTCACCCTCGGCGGTGATTCCCTGCGCATGATGGAGCTGGTTTGCGGCCTGGAACAGGACCTTGGCATCAATATTGATATCCGCTGCATTGCAGCCGAACCCACCGTAGCTGGCATTTCCGCCTATCTCAGCGCATTGCTATCCGGCCGGGAGCGGGATTTCCAGCCCGACCTGCGTGCAGAGTGTGTCCTGCCCGCAGAAATTGCCCCACAGGGCGAATATGCTTGCCAACCGCAGGATTGCCATACCGTATTCCTCACCGGCTCTACCGGCTTTTTAGGGGCCTACCTCATCCGGGCTCTCATCGAGCAGCGGAAGAATCGTGGTATCAAAATTTATTGCCATGCCCGGGCCGCCACACCCGAAAAGGCTCTGGAGCGTATCATCAATAATATGAAGCGGTTCGAGTGCTGGAAGGATTCCTATCTCGCCTACCTGCACGCTGTGCCGGGCGATCTGACCCAGCCCCACCTCGGCATGACCGAAGAAAACTGGCAGCTCCTCTCCAACGAGGTCGATGCCGTTTATCATAATGGCGCTGTGCTAAATTTTGTATTCCCCTACCGGCAGATGAAGCCTGCCAATGTACTGGGCACTGCTGAATGTCTGCGGCTGGCCTGCGAAGGCCGTCCGAAATACTTCCACTATGTTTCCAGTTACAGCGTATACGATAACCCTAGTCATTTCGATCGCACTGTAATGGAGGATGATCCGCTAGAATCCCCCGATGGCTACTTCCTCGGCTATTCTGAGACCAAATGGGTAGCCGAAAAGCTGGTGGAATTGGCCAGGCAGCGTGGCCTGCGGGCAGCGGTCTATCGCCCTGGTGATATCACCGGTACCCTTGCCACCGGCATTTGGAAACTGGAAGATCTCATCAGTCGATCCATGGTAGGCTGCGTACAGCTGGGCGCCGCCCCGGATGTGGAGGTAAACCTGCACCTGACCCCGGTAGACTATGTCGCCGATGCGCTTATTCATATTTCCTTCCAGAATGAATGCTGCGGACATGCCTTCAATCTGCTTAATCACCGGTTGATGCCGCTGCGGCAGATGACCACCCTGATGAAAAAAGCAGGCTATCCGCTGGAACTGCTGCCCTATGAGGAATGGTGCCAGCGTCTGACCGCCACCACCAGTGAGGAAAATGTTCTGCGCATTCTCTCCTGCCTGTTTACTGACCAGCGCACCGCCGGCGAGGATATGATTGCCCGCTTCGGTGTTCACCAGGCACGCTTTTCCACTGCCAATACCGATCGGCTGCTCGAATGCAGCGGCATTGCATGCCCGCCAGTGGATGCAGCTCTGCTGCAAAGTTACCTGCGGTATTTCATCAAGAGCGGCTACCTGCCTGCCCCGCTGCCGTGGTGGAAGCGGCTCTTTGCCCATAAAAAACAGTAATCAGATTTCTGCTTTTCCTTATGAAGAAGCTCCCTTTCCATTCATTTGGAAAGGGAGCTTTTCTTGGTTGTGGATCAGTCAATTGAGAACAAATGTTTCACGTGAAACATTTTGTGTCATGATGTATTATTCCAGCACGACCTTATGGAAGACCTTTTTACCCTTTTTGATAATGAGACTGGCACGGAGCGCTGCTTCATCGTAGCTTTCTGCAAAGTTTTCAGCCTTTACATCATTGACCACAACACCACCCTGCTGTACCAGCCGTCTGACCTCGCCCTTGGAGGGGGCAAGCCCCACCTTGACCATCAGATCCGCCAGCGTAATGGCTCCATCGGTGAGGTCAGCAGCAGTAAGGGTGGTGGTAGGCATATTCGCGCTGTCGCCCGTGCCGCTAAAGAGCTGTCTGGCTGCGGCCTGCGCTTTCTCTGCCTCCTCCTCACCGTGTACCATCTTGGTCAGCTCGTAGGCCAGGATCTCCTTGGCGCGATTCAGCTCGCTGCCCTCCCACTTATCCATTTCGTCGATCTGCTGCAGCGGCAGGAAGGTGAGCATATGGATGCACTTGAGGACATCACTATCGCCCACATTGCGCCAATACTGGTAGAAATCGAAGGGGCTTGTCTTATTGGGGTCGAGCCAAACAGCGTTGCCGGCGGTTTTGCCCATCTTGTGGCCCTGAGAATCGGTAAGCAGGGTAATGGTCATTGCGTGGGCGTCCTTGCCCAATTTACGGCGAATCAGCTCGGTGCCGCCCAACATGTTGCTCCACTGGTCATCGCCGCCAAACTGCATATTGCAGCCATTATGCTGGAACATGTAATAGAAATCATAGGACTGCATGATCATGTAGTTAAACTCAAGGAAGGAAAGGCCCTTTTCCATGCGCTGCTCGTAGCACTTGGCACGCAGCATATTATTGACGCTGAAGCAGGCACCTACCTCGCGCAGCAGCTCCACATAGTTGAGCTTAAGAAGCCAATCAGCATTATTGAGCATGATGGCCTTATCCGGGCCGAATTCAATAAAGCGCTCCATCTGACGCTTGAAGCATTCGGCATTATGGTTGATGTCCTCCGCGGTGAGCATCTTGCGCATATCAGTGCGACCGGAAGGATCACCGATCATGGTAGTACCGCCGCCGATGAGGGCTATGGGACGATTCCCTGCCATCTGCAGGCGCTTCATCAGCGTCAGGGCCATAAAGTGGCCGGCCGTCAGGCTATCGGCGGTGCAGTCAAAGCCAATATAGAAGGTTGCCTTGCCCTCATTGATCATCTTTTTGATTTCTTCTTCATTGGTAACCTGCGCAATGAGTCCGCGGGCAACCAGCTCTTCATAAATCTGCATAGTTTATCTCCTTTTTTCTTTTCCCTGATAAAATAAAAATCCTCTGTCCGTTATAATACGGACAGAGGACGAATGGACTTCGTGGTACCACCTCTGGTTCGGGCTGCCGTTACCGAAAGCCCCTTGATAGGTCCTATGGAAAGACCTCTGCGATGTAACGGTCGCACCCCGTTGTGCCCTACTTGTTTTTTCAGGCACACCACTCCGGAATGTATTTCCCTGCTTTTCTCCTTACCGGCTTACACCAACCGCCGACTCTCTGGAAAGGCTAAAAAAGAGGTACTCGGTTTCCTTCTTCGCGTTTCATTTTTTATCTATTATAACAAACTTACCGCCAATGTCAAGCATCGATGGTCTTCTCCGCTGCCTTCTTCCGCCGGGTGTAGAGGAAGAATGCAGCACCCATGACAGTCCAAATAACCAACGCGATACGGGACTGCGGCCCGAGGTAAGCCCAAGGATTGGGGACGATAAGCAGTGCGATGAAGCACAGCGAAAAAATGACGCCCAAAATGGAATTTATGGTCATCCAGGCGGAGGTATCCTTATTGCGGCGAACCTGCACCAAAGTGGCGGCCGAGGTGAAGCCGTATCCAATAGCGGCACCGATGGAGGACATATCTACGACCCAATTAAGCACAGTGCGGCCAAACCATGGGCAGCACAGCGAAATGATCATGATGAACAGGATAGCATTCATCGGAGTTTTATAGCGGGGGTGCAGGTGGCCAAACCAGCCCGGGAGGACATGGTCCTTGGACATGGAGTACAAAAGGCGGCTGGTAGCCATATAAAAGCCAATGATGCCGGAAAGTACAGCGCAGAACAGCGCAATGCCCAAAATAACCAGACCGGGCTTGCCGAGGATCAGACGAGCCGCATTAAAGGTGGGGAGTGCAGTAAAGCCGGCAAGGCTTTCGGGCAGGGTATCTTTGGCGCAATCGGCAATATAAGGTACCCAACTTGTATAGCCTTCGGGCAGGACGGCAGCCGTGATGGTATTGAGGATGACATAAAGAGCGCCGCCGAACAGGATGGAAAGAACCATAATAACAAGGCTCTTTTTATGGGAGAAATTGAACTCCTCCGAAGCCTGAGGAATGGAATCGAACCCGACAAATGCCCAAGGCGCGACTGCTACCACAGCAAGGATACCGCCCAACGAAGACTTACCGGTGGCATCTGTGGTAAAGGAGGGCGCCAAATGAGAAATGGAGGCGTGTGGGCTGAACAGTGCCGCAATTGCCAGCAGGAACACACAGCCAACCAGAGAAAGCGCAAGAACAGTCTGGAACTTGCCAGCCACGCTGACACCCCGGATGCTGAATACCGCAAAAAGCACCAGCGCAATGATGGCCAGCAGAATTTCACCAGCGTAAATGCTGTAGCCTTCCACCGAATAGAGATAGCCCCACTGGGTCAAATTTGGGAAGAGATTACGGCCGATGAGCGCCAAAGCAGTAGCATTCAAGGGCACAATAGCAAGATAGGAAAGGCCCAGGAACCACGCGCACAAAAAACCGCAGGTGGGTCCAAATGAGGCATTAGTAAAGGTGAATTCGCCGCCCGCTACCGGGAAGTGGTTGATCATATAGCTGTAATTGAGGGCAATAACGACCATGATAAGAGCGCCCGCGGCCATAGCAATAAGAGTGCCCAGCGGCCCGGCATTGGGCAGGAAGGTATTGGCGGGCATAACAAACGCACCCCACCCGATAATACTGCCTAGGGCTAGCGCCCATACATTCAGTGGAGAGAGCTTTCTTTGCAGGCCTTCCCCACCGCTCCGATTATCGTTCATGCTGTGTCCTCCTTTATTTTTTGTCAAATTCGGCCGTAACCAGCGCCAACGCTTTTTCCTCCAGCCTCATATCGCACTCACGGTAATCCTCTCCCAGCATGCGGTGCAATAGCTCCCGCAGCATGGAAGGATTGCGGGCCAGCATAGGACCCATGGCCCATGTGGCAAAGAAATTATGGTAGAGTGTACCCTCTTTACCATCCGGGGTCACTCCGTCGCCGCAACCGGAAAGCACTGTAAAAAGCGGGTAGCGGTTCTCCCCAACCAGGTAGGCAGTGCGGTTGATAAAGCCATAGATCCTTGCGTTTTCATCATAGGTAGGCTGCGCCAGCATATCGCTGACAAAGACCTTGTTGGTCTCCACACCAGTGTAATCAAAGAGACCAATACCCGGCAGCGTCTCCCCCGTAGGGGTGGTAAAGCTTTGACCAAACAATTCTCTCGCATTGCCGGTAACAAGCCATACCTGCCCGCCCTCAATGGCCGTGCGGATCGCTTCGCCGTACTGCACAAAGTGCGGTGCTATGGCGGCAAGGTTACGCGCCTTGCCGTGGCCAATATAAACGAAGTCATAGCCTGAGGGGTCGATAACTTCATCCAAATTCACCTCAGTGATCTCAGAGGTGTTGCCGGTTTCGGCAATACGGCGCTGCAGTACCGTCAGGTTTTTGTAGTCGCCGTAAAGATCGAGCGCATTGCTGTAAAGATGGAGTATTCTGATGTGTTTCATTTTTTCAGCTCCTCCAGTATTTTACCTTCGTTGCCAAAGGCGGATGCGGCAAGAATGTAGATATCACCCTTGGTCTTGCGGAAGGCTTCCTTTGTTTTGGCCATATCGGTCTCCATCAGCAGGGTATCATCATCAAAGCCTGCTGTTTTAAGGCATACGGCAGCATCCAGCGCACGGTTGCCGGTGCATAGGATTTTCTCCACCTTACCCTTTAAGCGCTCGAATGCTACATCATATAGCCAGGATACATCCTTATATTCCATATAAATGACATTATTGATATACAAGGCAATGCTCTTCTCTCCCGGCTGCTCCAGCACATAGCTGATGGATTGATCGAGAGATGCCGCATTTTGCTTGGTCATCATCAGTACGGTGCGACGGCCATCAAATTTGAAGTCATCCAGTCGCTCCTTCGCCACATAGAAATCGCCACAGCCTGCCGCAAACTGTTCCACACTGATACCGGAGGCGGTGCAGCAAACAGCAGCGGCCGCCACGGTATTAAAGAAATTGAAGGTGGTATTGTAAGTGACATGAACAGGCGTACCATTGATGGTAATGCACTTGCCTGCAAAGTCGGCATTGGTGCCGAAAAAATCCGGCTGATGGGAGCCGTAATCGCAGTGAGAGCAATGGAATTTACCCAAATGGTTGTAATGGTAGAACTCGTAATTCATCGGATGGAAGCAACGCGGACAGATCTTGCAATCATTGGTGCCGCTGACGCAGTGGTCGGTAGAACGCTCGGTGCGGTCCATGGCAAAGTAAACCGTTTTATAATCCCCTGCAAGGTTCTGGCTGATCGGTTCATTGGCATTGAGGATCAGTGTCATATCGGGATGCTTGGCAATAGCCTCAGCAATCTTTTCAAAGACCAGATCGGGGTTGCCGTTACGCACCACCTGATCCCGCAGGAGATTCAGCACAAGGTAGTAGTCCACAGGGATCTCCGCAAAGATAAAGCGGGACCAGCACTCATCCACTTCCAATACTACATAGTCGGCACGGACAACGCCACCCAGCGTACAAGCGGAAAGCAGCGTGGTAGCCACGCCAGCGGTCAGATTCGAGCCCTTCGCGTTATTGATGACGGTAAAGCCGTTTTTGCGCAGCACATGGGCAATGAGATTGGATGTGGTAGTTTTTCCATTGGAGCCGGTAACACAAATAACTCGGCCGGAAAAGCGCAGTTTTTTCATGACATTGGGATACAAACGCAGGGCAATGCGTCCGGGAAGATCGGTACCGCCACCCAGCAATGCGCCAACGGCGCTTAATACACGGCACAGCAGCGCCGTAAAAAAGAATCGAATCGTATCGGTTCCCTCCTTTGGGGTAAATTTTTACAAATGAATAAAAGTATTATACCACAACTCCCCGCATTTTTCAATGTAACATCCTGCATTTGACGCAGGATATCGAACATTTTGCGTAATGCATTTGGAATTGTCCATTGATTTTGTGGAGCCTTTGCAGCTGACTCGATAAGTTATTTCCTATTTCAGCAAAAAGCAAGCCGCCCCGGGCAAGGGCGGCATCACATAAGCAAAATAGAATTATGACTCCAGCATCTCCTCAGCGCTCTTCAGGGCGCTATCGGTGATATTCTCGCCCACCATAATACGGGCCAGTTCCTGCACCCGCTGCGGTCGGGTCAGCTCCTCCACACGGGTAAAGGTGCGGCCATCCTCCACCGTCTTGTAGATACGGTAGTGATGGGCGGCACAGGCTGCGACTGGCGCCAGATGCGTAACACAGATGACCTGACGGTGGCGCGCAACCTCAGCGAGTTTTTTACCAATCTTCTGTGCGGCGCGGCCAGAAACACCGGTATCCACCTCATCAAAAATGATGGTACCAATGCCATCTTTTTCGGCCAGTACATTCTTGATGGCCAGCATAGTACGCGCCAACTCACCGCCGGAGGCGATCTTGGCCAGGGGCTTTGCTTCCTCGCCAGTATTGGTACAGATCATGAACTCCATTTCATCAGCGCCAGTGGGACCATAGGGCTTTTCCCGGCGAGTAATGGAAAACCGAACACCGGCCATATCAAGGTAGGCCAACTCCTGTTCCACCCGCTCGGAAAACTCCGCAGCAGCGGCAAGACGGCGGGCCGTCAGGGCCTCTGCCGCCGTGTGCAGTGCCAGGTTGGCTTCATCCAGCTCTCGCTGCAGACGGGCAGTCAATTCATCACTAAGCTCCAGCGACTGGTATTCTTCACTAATCCTATCGAAGTATTCCAAAATCTCTGCAATAGAGTTACCATATTTCTTCTTAAGTTTATAAATAGTATCCAGGCGAGATTCGATGGCATCCAGCTGGCGAGGGTCAAAATCAGCATCCTCCAGCGTATCGCGAGCACGACTGCCCAGCTCCTCCAGCATATAGTAGGCATCACTGAGCTTTTCACCGTACCCCTCAAACTCCGTAAGGTACTTGGCTGCGGTGTCCAGTTCGGCAGAGACCTCCTCCAATGCTTCCAAAGCACCACGCATTTCTTCCCCATCGCCATTAAGCAAGGTGTAAACCGCCCCCAGCGATTCAGTGATGCGCTCGGCATTACGGATACGCTTCTGCTGCTCCACCAGTTGTTCCTCTTCCCCGTCGGACAGCTTGGCATCGCCGATCTCCTTAATCTGAAACTGAAGAATATCCATGCGCTGCAGCTTGTAGCTTTCATCCATTTGGAGTTTATCCAGCCGGGCAGCACACTCGCACATCCTTTCGTAAGCGGCGGTGTAAGCAGCCATTTCCTGCGGGTAAGCGCCATAGCTATCCAAAAAGCCCAAGTGTTTTTCGGCGCTGAGTAGCTCTTGATTATCATGCTGACCATGGATGTCAATGAGCAGTGAGCAAACCTCTCGCAGCATTGCGGCAGTAGCCGGGCGGCCATCCAGACGGCACTGTCCCTTCCCGGAAAGGTCGATCTCCCGCTGGACTAAAAGCTGATTATCCTCCAATGGATAGCCAAGCACTTCAATCTTTTTGCAGAGTTCTTCCGAAATTTCGGTAAACAGTGCGGAAACGGTGGCCCGGGTCTCCCCGGTGCGGATGATCTCCTTGAAGGTCCGCCCGCCCAGCACGGCATTGATAGCACTGATGAGGATGGTCTTACCGGCACCGGTCTCGCCCGTGAAAACATGGAAGCCCTGCTGAAAATCGATGGTGGCTTGACGGATGACGGCAATGTTTTCGATGTAAAGCTGAGAAAGCATGGGGAGCTCCTTTCTCTAGTGGCATTGTGACAGTTTTTTAGCGGGAGAGGTTTTTCTTCATGAGCTCCCGCAGGTGGGCACAGAATTCATCAGCAAAATGCTCGGTCTTAAGCAAAACAAAGATGGTGTTCTCCCCTGCGATGGTACCAAGGATCTCCGGACGACTACTATTATCCACCGCCTCGCACACAGCGGAAGCCATCGCGGAATGCGTCTTAATGACAACGATATTGCCGGCGCAATCTACCGAGCGGATACTACGCATAAAAACCGAGTCACCGGAAAGCTGTAGGGTATCGGCCGGAGCGGTATTGCTTTGCGTATAGTAGTAAATACCGCTGGGCGAAAGCACCTTGACCAGGCGAAGGTCGCGGATATCGCGGGAAATGGTAGCCTGGGTGGCATAAAAGCCGTTCGCTTCCAGCAGCGACTGCAGCTCCTCCTGTGTGGTAACGGTATGATTCTGGATCAACTCCAGGATTTTGGCGTGGCGTGTTGCTTTCATACTGTTTTAACCCCTTTGCAGCAATTTGTGGGACAGGATCTCGAAGAATTCGTGTTCCCCAAAGGAAACAAAACGCGCAGCTTTATCGCTTTTACGCACCGTTACAGCCGTTTGTGGCAGCAATTCAATGCGTTCTCGGCCATCCACCACAGCACACATAGACTGATGACTGCGAATGGTGACGCTGCGCCCTGCCGAAACCACAATGGGACGAACAGAAACACTGTGCGGGCAAATGGGAACAATAGAGATTGTGGAAAGACCGGGATCAATGACCGGGCCGCCCGCCGAAAGCGAATAAGCGGTAGAACCGGTTGGAGTGGATAGAATCAATCCATCTGCCAAATAAGAATTCATGCGGCGACCATCACATTCGATGGTAAGATCAATAATATTCGTCATGACTGGCTTGGTGAACACGATGTCATTGAGGGCAAAGGGCACCATGAACTCTTCGCCGGACTCTCCCTGACGCGTAAGTGAGATACCAAAGCGTTCTTCAGTTGTATATTCCCCGGCTAAGATGCGGTCAAACGCATGGGCAGCACCCTCCGGTTCCACCTGCGCCAAAAAGCCCAGCCGCCCGGCATTGATGCCGAGAACCGGCAGTCCGTATGCCGCCGAGCAATGAGCGCCGTCGATGATGGTACCGTCCCCGCCGATGCAAATGATCATATCCGCATGACGGCAGGCCGTTTTCTTGGCGGCAAGCTGTACCTCCGCGGGATAGCTTGCACCCGATACGGGCTCCGCCCACAGGCAGATACCGCACTCCCGGCGCAGCAGCTCATCGCATACCTTTTGGGTCACGACTGGAACATTTTCCCGGGAAAAATTAGCAATTAGAAAGAAATCCAACCGGCAGTCCTCCTTTCCGGTATGTTATTCGCTGAGTGTTTGGTGAGAAAGGCGGACGATTTCCGCCGGTATGGGCAAGTCGCTCTCATATTCACCTTTTTTGAGATGCATAAGGTATTCGATATTGCCCTCCGGGCCCTTAACAGGTGAAAAGGTGAGATGAATTGGTGTAAAGCCATTTTCCTTTGCATGTGCAATAGCGTTTTCCACCACCATCACATGAGTGCTCTCTTCCCGTACCACGCCCTTTTTC
>ERZ1026780.223-NODE-223-length-49347-cov-20.611905_pt1 | contig 49347 bp, 49 predicted proteins | sample MGYA00380126_ERZ1026780 | MGnify/ENA primary metagenome ERZ1026780 (study PRJEB33269, sample SAMEA4719762) | human gut metagenome | biome: human-associated habitat; feature: organic feature; material: feces | place: Cameroon | collected 2013-10 ... | reverse complement strand
TACACTAGATCGCTCGTCGGCAGCGTCAGATGTGTATAAGAGACAGGATAAATGAGGAGGATTTATGATTAATATATCATTCCCTGATGGAAATAGTAAAGAATACGAAAATGGTAGTACTTTATATGATATCGCTACTTCTATTTCTCCATCTTTAGCTAAAAAATGTATTGCCGGGATAGTTAATGACCAAGAGCATGATTTACATGATCCTATTAATGAAGATGCTAAGATTATCTTAATTACGACTGATGATTTAGATCATGGTTTCCATATTCTAAATCACTCGACAGCTCACGTTATGGCCCAAGCAATCTTAAGATTATTCCCTAATGCTAAAATCACAATTGGTCCTAGTATTGATGAAGGATTTTATTATGATATCGATGCGGATAATGAAATTAAAGAAAGTGACTTGCCACGCATTGAAAAAGAAATGCAAAAAATTGCTGCCAATGCCTTAGACTTTAGTCATAAAGAAGTTAGCTATGATGAAGCATTAGAAATTTTTAAAGATAATCCTTATAAATTATATTTAATTAATAAGATTAAAGATAATGGAGAAAAAATAACTATTTATCAACAAGGTGATTTTACTGACCTTTGTCGTGGAATCCATGTTGATAATACAAAACGTATTCAACACTTTAAATTATTAAATATTGCAGGTGCTTATTGGTTAGGTGATAGTGACAATAAAATGTTACAACGTATTTATGGTACTAGTTGGTTTACTAAAGAACAATTAGATAACCACTTACAAATTCTAGAAGATCGTAAAAACCGAGATCACCGTAAATTAGGTAAAGAATTAGAATTATTTACTTTCACTCAAGAAACTGGTGCTGGTTTACCATTATGGTTGCCTAATGGTGCTACTATTCGTTATGAATTAGAAAAATTCATTAAAGAGGAAGAATTACGTCGTGGTTATAAACATGTTTATACACCAGTCCTTGGAACTAAACAATTATATGAAACATCAGGACACTGGGATCACTATAAAGATGATATGTTTGCCCCAATTGAAATGGGTAATGAAACATTTGTTCTTCGTCCAATGTGTTGTCCACACCATGCTATGATCTTCAAAAATACACCTAAAAGTTATCGTGACTTACCTTACCGTGTTGCAGAATTAGGGGGAATGCACCGTTATGAAGCAAGTGGAGCCTTAACAGGACTTGAACGTGTTCGTAATATGTGTTTAAATGATGCCCACTTATTTGTACGACCAGATCAAATTCGCGAAGAATTTACTAAAGTGTTAGACTTAGTTAAATATGCAGTAGAAACCTTAAAATTAGATATTAACTACTACCGTTTATCATTACGCGATCCAAACAACAAAGAAAAATATTTCGATGATGATGAAATGTGGAATATGGCAGAAAACGAATTACGTACTGCTTTAGATGAAGTTGGAATTGATTATGTTGAAGCGTTAGATGAAGCTGCCTTCTATGGTCCTAAATTAGATATCCAAATTAAAACTGCTTTAGGTCATGATGTAACATTAGCAACAGTACAATTAGACTTCTTATTACCACAAAAATTTGATCTAACTTATACTGATAAAGATCAAAGCGAAAAACGCCCAGTTATTATCCACCGTGGAATCATTTCAACAATGGAACGTATGACCGCTACATTAATTGAACAATATAAAGGAGCTTTCCCAACATGGTTAAGTCCGACTCAATTAAATATAATTCCTGTAAGTAATCCAAATTATGATGATTATCAACCACAAATTGATTACTGTAATAACATTTTTTATGAATTGAATCAAGAAAATGTTCGTGTTACTATTGATGATCGTGAAGAAAAATTAAATAAAAAAATTCGTGAAGCGCAAATTGCTAAAATCCCATACACTTTAGTTATAGGTAATGATGAGGTTAACAACAATACAGTAACTATCAGAAAATATGGAGAAGAAAATACAACAAATATGCCTTATAACGAATTTAAATCATTACTACTTAACGAAATTAAAACTCGTAGTTAATAAAAAAGTGTTTAGAATATTTCTAAACACTTTTTCATTTAATATAATATATCAACATAATTACTAACATAACGTTTATGTAATGTTTTTACAAACAATAATTCAATTTTTTGCTTATCATTAACATCTATATATTTGTTTTCTAGATAATCATCTATCGTATCATAACTTATAGCTAAAGCTTCTTCATCACTTTTTTGCGGATGATCATCTTCTAGATCTGCTGTTGGTTGTTTTAGATATAAATGGGTTGGACAATCAAAGTATTCTAGCAGTTTTTTTCCTTGACGTTTATTTAAACCAAATAGAGGATTTAAATCACTGGCACCATCTCCAAATTTAGTAAAAAATCCTGTGACGTTTTCACTAGCATGATCTGTCCCTAACACTAATCCACCAATTTTACCAGCTAGTGCATATTGATAGACCATTCTCATTCTTGCTTTAATATTACCTTTATTAAAGTCAGAAGTATTATCTATATCAAGATTAACGATATCTACTACTTCTTTGATATTATATGTAATTACTTGTTTGCTATCCAACCAATTAATTACATCTTGACAATCACTTTCATCTAATTGTTGTCCATAAGGCAATCTTACTAAATATAGATGATAACCTCTTCCTAATTCTTTAATTGCGATATCAGCTAATTTAGCACATAAAGTAGAATCTTGTCCTCCTGATATACCAATAATTAAATTTTTTAAACCACTCGCTAACAATTGTTGTTTTATGTAATTAACTCTTTTTCTAATTGTTAACTCAATATCTAAATGAGGACTAACTTGTTCATAATTAACAATAAAAGGTTGTAAGTCATATAATTGATTTTCCACTATATAAGGTAAAATCACAGGATTAACACATAAAGGGTTAAAATATTTTCTTAATTCTGTACTTGATAAATTAATATTATTACCAAAATAATTATGTTGTCCATTACGATTATATACTTCAAAATTCAAATGTTGTCTAATAAAAACTATATCATCCCAATTATCTAAATCTTGATAACTGTCATAACCTATCGCCATAGTAAGATTAGCATTAGGATATTTATCAATCAAATACTTAAGCGTTTGTACAGTTGTTGATACATCACAACGATTAACCTCAAAATCATCAACAACCAAACGCTGATCATTAAAACTATCGATCCATAATTTACACATAGCTAGGCGATGTTGTTTATCTGTTTGAATATTTTTATAATTAACATCTCCTGTTGGCATCACTATAATTAAATCATAGTCTTTAAGCAATAATTGATTAATTATTGCTTGATGACCTAAGTGTGGTGGATCAAATGTACCACCAAACAAACATATCTTCATTATTCCTCATTTTCATTAATTAATTTCAATTTAAGCTGATATAATTCTTCACTTAAACAGATTGGATATAATTGGGGATTAGAATATCTTAAATATTCATTACTAAATTCGTTTAAACTTAGTTGATTATAGTCTTGCAATTCTTTAGTAGTATAATTATTTAATACAATCTCTCCGTTATTGATAATAGGTTGTAGTAAAGGGCGAATATTTTTAGGATAAAATTCTTGATAACCCAATATAAATTCATCATTATATCCTATCAATTTATCTTGTTTTTGATAATTTAGGGGCAAAATCATATCACACATAGCTTGATCTTGTTGGTTATATAATCGATAAGGCATTTTTAGACCTGGATTAGTTACTTTTGTTTTGGAATTAGATAATTTAATCACATCTCGCTCATTACCTTTTGCTTTTAAATGAACTAATTTGTATACTCCACCTAAAGAACTACTATCACTACAAGAAACTAATTTAGTTCCTATCCCAAATGCATCAATTGGTGCCCCTTGTTCTTCTAAATCAACAATAATGTGTTCATCAATATCATTACTAACCATTATCTTAACATCATTATATCCTTGTTGATCTAATAATATTCTTGATTGTTTACTTAACTTGGCCAAATCTCCACTATCAATGCGAATCCCATTAAAATTAAAGTTATTATTTCCCTTAGCTACCTTTATCGCATCAGGGATACCTTTTGTTACTACATCATATGTATCGACTAAAAATGTTACATCTTTAAAAGTAGTGGCATATTCGCTAAACGCTTGATATTGATCATTGTGCATTTGAATATAACTGTGGGCATGAGTCCCTACACAAGGAATATCAAAGCGTTTAGCTGCACTTACTAACGAAGTACCATTAAATCCTGCTATATAACTTGCACGACTTCCCCATAGGCTAGCATCTAGTTCATATCCTCGTCGTGCTCCAAATTCATACAAAGGTTTATCTGTTACTAAACGCATTTTACTAGCTTTAGTTGCAATTAGCGTTTGGAAATTAAAGATATTTAACACTAATGTTTCAATTAACTGACATTCTATTAAATTTCCAGTTAATACTAATATCGGTTCATTAGCAAATATTACTTCACCTTCCATCGGAGCAAGGATATTCCCTTTAAAAGCGAAGTTTTTTAAATACTCTAAAAATTCTTGATCATAATAATCTAATGATTCTAAGTATTTGATATCATCATCACTATATCTGAATTCTTTAATTGCTTCAATTAAATGTAGACTTCCAACATATACACAATGCCCATTATTAAATGGGTTTTTTCGAAAATATACCTCAAATGTTGCTTCTACATCTTTATGGTTATGCTTAAAATAAGCATAAGCCATATTGATTTCATACAAGTCTGTATGTAAACCTAAACTGGACATATATCTCCATATACAACTAAAAACGTTATTAAGCGTTTTTTAGCTTTTAATAACCGTCGGTATGAGTTTCTCCATTAACAATTTTAACTCCACCGCTTGTACCAATACGATTAGCACCTGCTTCAATCATACTTATCGCATCTTCATAAGTTCTTACACCACCAGCAGCTTTGATTAAAGTAGAATCTCCAACCACTTTTTTAAATAATTTTACATCTTCAACAGTAGCACCACCTGTACTCATTCCTGATGAAGTTTTAACAAAGTCAGCTCCTGCTTTCATGATAATTTGACAAGCAATCGTTTTTTCTTCATTTGTCAATAAACATGCTTCAATGATAACTTTTAATACATTATTACCAATTGCTTCTTTAATTTGTTTAATTTCATTATAAACATATTCATAATCTTTATCTTTTAATTTAGAAACATTAATAACCATATCAATTTCACTAGCACCATTTTCTATAGCTTCTTTTGCTTCTAATACTTTAATGTTTGTTGTGTTAGCTCCTAATGGAAAACCGATAACACTACAAACTTTAGTATTAGAACCAGCTAATAATTCACTAGCTTGTTTAACCCAACATGGGTTAATACAAATAGAGAAAAAGTCATATTCTTTTGCCTCGTCAACTAATTTAATTAAGTCCTGTTCTGACATATCTTGTTTTAAGTTAGTATGATCTATATATTTATTTAATTCCATTTTCACTCCTTATTTAATTATACAATATTTAGTGATTTGTATCTTTAATTAATAAATTTAATACATTCTCACTTGGGGTTTTTCCGATGCCATAATATGGATATGTATGGATATGAATAGCCGGATTAAAGTTAGCTTCAATTATTCCAAATTCATAATCATATAAATTTGGAATAATCATGTCTATTCCACAGATTTTAACATTCAGTGCTTTGGTTGCGTTAACCGCTACATCTTTAAAATATTGTGGGACAAAATCACTCATTTCAAAACTATCTCCACCTGTTGAGATATTCGAATTTTTACGTAAATATATTTTTTTATTACTTGGGATAACACAATCTAGAGTTAATTGTTGTTCTGACAATATGTCAATCATTTCCTCATCGATTTTTATTTTTTCCACAGGTCGATTGTAATGTTCTCCTCTTAGTGGATTTTGATTCTTAATATCAATCAATTGACTAATAGTATGTACTCCATCACCAATTACATTACAGGCTTCACGATGAATAATACTAACACACTCATCATCAATTACTAAGAAACGATACTCTAATCCTGAAATAAACTCTTCTATAATTACTTGATTAGAATGACTAAATGCCAATTCAAGTGCATGATTAAATTGGGCTTCTGTATGGGTATTAGGTAATATAGAAATTCCTAGACCAAAGTTAGTATCAAGTGGTTTAACAACAATTGCTTTATTTAACCAATCTTGATGCTTAGTTTGGCTACTATTTCTAATTACAATTCCTTGTGGAGTTCTAATATGTTTTTTATCTAATAAATATTTAGTCATATATTTATTTTCTAACATAATTATATCAGCATAGTGATCAACATTAGTTTTAGTTGCTTGCACAACTAAACGGTCATTAATGCTAATAATATTATCTAATTCCGATAATACTTCAACTTTAAAATTACGTTTTTGTGCTGCTTCCATTAAGATTTTAGTTGATAATTCCATATCTAAATTAGGATACTGATCAATATATTGTTTAAAGTAGAAAACATGTTCTTTGGCATAATTACAAATTTCATAATCATACTCGGCTAATTCTTGATTAAATAATTGATAATCAGCCTTCCCTTCCACAAAATCATTGATAAGCTTATGAATAATTTCTGGCTGATATTCACAAAAATTATTTAATAATCCGATCATATGGTTATATAATGTATCAGTAACACCATCAATTGTTAATTCTAAATCAAGATTATTAGCTTCCATTGCTACTAAATCAAAATTAGCTACACATTGTTTAAAATCAAAGTTATTAATTTCAATATGATCTAAATAATTAATTAAACATTCTAATAATTTTAATCCTTCATAACTAATACCAATTAAATAATTAGGATTTAAATCAATAAAACGTAATTCTAAATATTCATCGTACTTAATTCGCACTCTTCCATATAGTTCACGTCGAGCTGATAGTTTACCTTGATTAATCATCTCATCAATTGATTTATTATATGCTTCTAAACTACTAAAATCAAGATCAAGATTTTGTTCATTATAATATCCCCATTGATTAGTATTACGACTACTTACAACATTACTATCTTTTAAAGGTGAGAAACTAAAAAACGGTAATATCAATGGTGCATACGTATATATTTTTTTCGTCATATCAATTAGACTTGAACCAAATCCACTAACATTAAAATGAATTCCACTGGTAAGTAACATTTTAACATCATAATTTGCAGCTAAATGGTGATGATACGCTTTATCATCCAATTTAGGATGATTAAGCGTATAATCCAAATTGCAATTAATTGGACTAATTGGCCACACATATCCATCTTGTGGATATTTATTTAAGGCTAAATAGTTCATCGATTGATGTAACTCTTCTATACTATCACATACATTAGATACTAATTCTAATTGATGATCACAAAAGTCTAATGTAGTATTTTCATCAAAAATTCCTTCATCTAATTGATAAGGATTAAAGTTATGATCAAATACTAGACTTTCCTTTTCCATTCCAAATCTCATATTAACTCCTATAAAATGTTTTTCCATTTATCAGTTTTAATTCTAAGCACACCGACAATAATTTTTATCACCATATCAAATACCATTACCACACTTACACCAATTACTCCCATTCCATTTTTAGCACATAAATACATTAATGGTAAGGTAAAGATAAAAGTAATCCCGGCATCAAGTAAGATTACAAAACGATTATCTCCTCCTGCTTTTAATGTTGCAATCATTGAAGCAACTTGAATACGTAAAATCATATACAATCCATTTAAATAAATTAAATATTTAATTAATGTAAAACTAATATTATTGTCAACATTAAAGTACTTAATACTATAAGGCATTATAGTAACTGTTAATATAGCAAGTACACTTGCAATAATTAACAAGAACTCAATAATGATGTGAAGTTGTTTTTTTATTAGTTTATCATCATTACTAACAATTTTTTCACCCATCACTATTCCAGAAATTTGACTAGGAGCAATTACTAGTCCGTTAAAACTCATTGCTATTCGATTAGCAATAATATATGCTCCATAACCTAATACTCCTGTCAGTAAGAAGATTTTAGTAATAAAGAATTTAGATAACCCGTACATAAATTCAACAATTAATAATGGGCTTGTAACGATAATTACTTTTTTAATAAATCTAGGATTAAAACTAAACATTTCCTTAAATGTACCAATAAAAGGTGATTTGATATACCATGAATAAATATAATTTATTGCAATATAAACTATTTTTGAAATTAATGTAGCAATAGCAGCACCACCAATACCCATATTCATTTGGTAAATTAAAATCCAATTAAATAAACAATTAGCCAGTAATTGGATAAAACCAATTACTAGTGATACTTGTGGTTTTTTTATCGCTCGATATTGATTAGTAAAAAGTATTTCAAAGGGCGATAAAAAAACACTCCATTTAAAGATAGTAAAATATTCATATGCTAGTTGACCTGTTGGAGTATCTATACTGACTAAACTGTTAACAATGGTTTTTTCCGTTAAACTAAAAAGCAAAAAACAACCAAATACTACTGGGAGAATAATAGAGATTGCTATCCCCATTAGTTGTTTAAGTTCAATTGTTTTTTGCTGTGCATAGTATTGAACACTAAAACTATTTATTCCTGTTGCTATTGCAAAAAAGACAGGACCAATAATCATTGTAATACTACTAGCAATCCCAATTGCTTGAGTTCCTAATGGATTATAGTGGTTGATCATAACACTATCAATTGTTACTGATAATGTTTGTAAACTAATTGCAATAAAAATTGGAACAAATAAACTAAAAATACTTTTAATACTAGTTAATTGCATATTATTTTAAATCATTAATTGCTGCTTGCGCCGCAATAGTACCATCATTAACGGCAGTCGTAATTTGTCGCAATTCTTTATTAATTACATCTCCTGCTCCATAAATAAATGGTTTACTTGTACGCATATTATGATCAACTAATATATTGTTATTTTCATCAGTAATACCTAAATTTTCAAAGTAAGAAGTCATTGGGATAAACCCTATATAAATAAAGACTGCTTTAATATCTAGTGTTGTTGTCTCTTCAGTTTTAACATTTTTTACAATAACTCCGTTAACTAAATCATCACCTATGATTTCTTCCGCAACTGTATCATACATAATGTTGATATTTTCTTTATTTAAAACTTTGTCTATCGTAATTTGTTCAGCTCTAAACTGATCACGACGATGGATCAAAGTAACACTCTTACAAATATCTGCAAGATATAGGGCTTCTTCTAAAGCCGAGTTCCCTCCACCAATGACACAAACATCTTGTTCTTTAAAGAAGTTACCATCACAAATAGCACAATAACTTACACCTTTTCCTTGAAACTCTGCTTCCCCAGTAATTCCTAATTGACGATTAATCATTCCTGTTGCAATAATGACACTACGTGTTTGATATTCATTCATATTAGTTTTGACAGTATATGTTCCATCATCATTTGGATTAATACTTTCTACATCTCCATATTCGTAATTAGCTCCAAAGCTTAAAGCTGATTCTTTCATCTGGTTAGCTAAATCACGACCTTTGATTCTTTTGAATCCTGGATAGTTTTCTACTTCATCAGTAATAAATACTTTTCCACCAGGAGCTGCTTTTTCTAACACTAAGACATCAAGTCCTGCTCTAGACGCATATAAAGCACTAGTTAAACCAGCAGGACCTGCTCCGACAATAATTACATCTTTCATTATTCTCCTCTTAATCCCATAACTTGATAAACTTCTTCTACTTTTTTCTTACTAATTGTATTGACAGTTTGTTCATGTTCTTGTAGATATTTTTCTATAATATCAAAGTTATTATAATAGTAACTAACTTTTTCTTGAATTGGTTTTAAAAATTCATTAATTGTTTTAATTAATGTCGTCTTTAAAAATCCATAGTTTTGCCCTTTAAAGAAACTTAGTGTTTCATCCATTGTTTTATTAGTAAGTTCTGCATAAATTACTAATAAATTACTAACTCCTGGTTGATTTTCATAATCATAATTTATTTCACCGACACTATCAGTTGTTGCAGATTTAATTTTTTTCTCTACTTGTTGCGATGAATCAAATAAAGTTATAAAACTTTTTTCGTTTTCATCACTCTTCGACATTTTTTTCGTCGGATCCGTTAATGAAAATATTTTTGCACCACGTTCTTCAATGATTGGTTCAGGTACAACAAATAATTCTTGATTATATACTTGGTTAGCTCGTTGTGCCAAATCACGACAAAGTTCAAGGTGCTGTTTTTGATCAACACCAACAGGTACATGAGTTGTATTATATAATAAAATGTCGCTAGCCATTAAGACTGGATAGGCAAATAATCCGGCATTACAATTTTCTTGTTTACGACTTTTATCTTTAAATTGAGTCATTCTTTCTAACTCACCCATTTTAGTCATCGTAACTAATGGCCATAATAATTCCGTATGAGCCGGAATATGTGATTGCACAAAGATTGTTGCTTCTTTTTCAAATTCTAAAGCAAAGAAAATACATAATAATTGCTTAATATTTTCGCTTAGTACTTGTGGATCTTGAGCAATAGTAATACTATGTAAATCAGCTACACTAAGATAAGCTTGATCCGCATCTTTAACTTTATTCTTAAAGTTTTTTAATGACCCAATGTAATTACCCAACGTAATATTGCCTGTAGGTTGAATTGCCGTATATATAATCATTATATCTCCTATTTATAAACGTTATAATCATCGTCAGAGATGATCTCTCCGATATAATTTACTTGGTATTTAGCTTTACTTATAGCTAAAGGTTGACCGGAAGCTATTGCATAGCTATGATCATAGAAAGCTTCAAACATACTAATATCATTAAAATTATCACCGACTACACTAATATCATCACTATTTATATTTTTATTTTCTACTAACCATTTAATTCCATTGGCTTTACTAACGTTTGGTGCACCAATATCTAAGTGATTACCATTTAACACACAACTAATGTTGGGATTTTCACTACTTAGTTGGTTTGCTAATTGTTCTAAAAAGGTAAAGTTATCTTCTTTTAGGGTAATTGAAATAAAAACTATCTCATCATTAAATTCTTGATGATTATCTGTAATAGGGGTTAATGATTTTCCATCAGAAATAAACATATACATATTAGGTTCATAATAACTAACAACCGCACTTACACTATCGTTATCCATTGTTTTTTGATAAATAGTTTGTTGGTTATCGTCAATAATTATTGCTCCATTACAACAAATCATATACTTAGTTCTAAACAATTGTTGTAAATGTTTAGTTGCACAATATGGACGACCTGTTGCTAAGACAAACATATTGTCTTCTTCAACAAAGTCATATAATCTTCTGATGTCTAATTCATCAACTTGATGATTTTTAATTAAAGTTCCATCAATATCTGATATTAATATGTTCATAAAACTCCTTATTAATACTCACAATTACGTGTTGTACGAGGGAATGGAATTACATCACGAATGTTTTCAATTCCTGTTACATACATAACTAGACGCTCAAATCCTAAACCAAATCCAGCGTGATCTACCCCTCCGTACTCACGAAGTTGTAAGTACCAATCATACTCTTCTTTATCTAAATCAAATTCTTGCATTTTATTAACTAATACATCATAACGCACTTCACGTTGACTACCACCAATTAATTCTCCAATACCTGGGACAAGTAAGTCAGTGGCAGCAACAGTTGTATTATCATCATTATCTTTCATATAGAACGCTTTAATATCACGAGGATAATTAGTAACAAATACTGGCGCTTTATATACTTGATCCGTTAAATATTTTTCGTGTTCTGTTGCTAAATCAACTCCAAAGTACACTTCATTTTCAAATTTATGCCCTTCTTTAACCGCTTGTTCTAAAATCGCAACTACTTCTTTGTAAGTTACGACATTAAACTTAGCATTAACTAAATCTTCTAGACGAGCAATAATGTCAACATCTTCATTTAAACCATTTAAGAAGCTCAATTCACTACGTCCATGTGCTAACACGTATTTAACAACATGAATTAACATATCTTTTGCTAATACAATAATATCATCTAAATTAGCAAAAGCAATTTCCGGTTCTACCATCCAAAACTCAGCGGCATGACGTGTTGTATTAGAATTTTCTGCTCTAAATGTTGGTCCAAAAGTATATACTTTTTTAAACGCCAATGCGTAAGCTTCAGCTACTAATTGTCCCGATACTGTTAAGTTGGCTTTTTTGTTAAAGAAATCTTGTTTATAATCAACACTTCCATCTTCATTTGTTATAACATTGGCTAAATCTAATGTCGTTACTTGGAACATTTCTCCAGCACCTTCAGCATCACTACTTGTAATTAACGGTGCATGTAGCATAACAAAACCATTTTGGTTAAAGAATTCATGAATCGCAAAACTTAATAGCGATCTGATTCTAAATACTGCATTAAATGTATTGGTACGTGCACGTAAGTGCGCAATGTCACGTAAAAACTCATAACTATGTTTTTTTGGTTGAAGTGGGTAGTCTTCTTTACTTTCTGCTAAAATGTCAATATTAGTTGCATTAATTTCAAATGGCTGTTGTTCTTTTCCTGTTAATACTAATTCACCACTCACTTCCACTGCAGCTGCAATATGTAATTTTTCTAATGCTTCTTGGTTTGGCATATCTTTAAATACAACTTGCACTGTTTCAAAACATGTTCCATCATTGACCATTAAGAACGAAACATTTTTACCAACTCGTTTATTTCTGATCCATCCTGAAAATGTTACTTCTTTTCCGCTTAATTGTTGATAACTTTGTACTAATTCTTTAATTTCCATAATTCCTCGCTTTAAATTTTACTTTTTTTACTTTCTACTTGTTTAATGTCACGTTTAATTTGTGTTACTAGTTTTGATTCTGAATCAAATTTTTTTTCTTCTCTTAAGTATTTGATAAATTCAACTGTAATTAATTCACCATAAATTTTTTTGTTAAAACCAATAATGTGTGTTTCAATGTTATTCCCGACTCCATTAAATGTAGGTCGTGAACCAACATTGGTTACAGATTTATATTTTTTACCTTTATAAATAACTCGTGTTTCATAAACACCTTTTCTTAATAAGACATTGTTATGAATTAAGAAGTTAACAGTTGGCACTCCTAATCGATGACCTATACCTGATCCAGTTACAACCATATCTGTGATTGAAAAAGGTCTTGTTAACAATTCATTTGCTAAACGAATATGACCTTCTTGTAAGTAATCACGGATTTGACTACTACTGATTTTCTCGTTATTCTTTTTAACAAATGCTACCGTTTTGACTTTAAAGTGTTTTTCTAAATCAGCTACGCTTCCTTGGTGTTTATAACCGAATCTAAAATCTGGTCCAGTGATAACTAACTCAGGATTAAACTGCTTTAAAAATTCAATAAATTTTGATTTTGAATCTTTCTTAATTTTATTCAAATCAAGTACAATGATATTTGGACAATACTCTTTAAGTAATAATATCTTTTCTTCTGTTGGATAAATATCATTAGCATGTAAATTATTAATAAAAGTAATAATTAAATCATTATTTGATAATTGACGCAATATCTTTTGATGACCTTTATGAACTCCATCAAAATATCCTATGGCAATCTTTTCATATTCTTTTTTCGAACGTTGTAGTTCATCAAGATACTTTAACATTAATCTCCTTAACACATAAACACTGGTTTCATATAATCACAATCATATTGATCATAAATGCCAATTACCTGATTATTTTTTTCATTGATAAAGATACAAGGTAATTGATAATCTTTTTTTAATTTCTTACCACCATTAATTATGGTGTTATCGCTAGTTGTGTAACTAGGATATGTGGATTTTAGTAAACTATCTAAGCCAATGATATCATCCTTAGTAATCGTATCTAATGTTTTTGCTTCACTTAAACTAAATCCATTATTAACAGTTCTTATCAATTGATCCATACATCCAATAATACATAACTTATCTAAGATATCTTGAACCAAACTTCTAATGTATGTTCCATGACTAACTGTTGTTTCAAAACTAAATCCAGTTTCATCAACCGCAATCAACTCTAAACTATGGATGGTAATTAGGTGGGATTTTAGTTCAAATTCTACCCCTTGACGCGCTAACTTATAAGCACTTACTCCATTAATCTTTTTTGCACTATACTTAGGTGGGATTTGTTCCATCTGCCCCACCATTTGTTCAAACACTTGCTTTATCACACTAGCTTCAGGAACAACATCATTACTAGTTTCCACAACTTCACCTTCACTATCAAAGGTATTAGTGCTAACCCCTACTTTGACATGTGTTTGGTAAGTTTTACAATCATGGTCAAGCAAGTTTAAATACTTTGTTCCTCGCTCTACTCCAACAACCAATACTCCCGTTGCAAGCGGATCAAGTGTGCCACTATGCCCGATCTTCTTAGTTCCTAATTGTTTTTTTAAAGCTCTAATCACATCATACGAACTAATTCCTTGTGGTTTATTAACTATTACTAATCCACTATTTATTGACACGATAATTTCCTATAACATCATATGTTTTGTTTGCAAAAATAAAGACATTAGGATTGATGTGATATATCTCTTCTTTTAACATCGCAAACTGAACGACATTAAGCACTACCATAATAACTTCTTTATTGCTGTTAGTATAACCTCCGCGCACCTCTTTAAAAATTGAAGTTCCACGCCCGATATTTTTATGGATGTAATCAGCGACACTATCTAAATGTTCACCGATAATCCATACATTTACTTTTTGATTATTAGTATAAAATAGATTTAAGATTATTTCACGAATAAAGATATAGATAATGGTAAACAACATCGTTTCAATACCAAGCACGAACCCTGATACTGCCACAATTAATAAATTGATTGGCATGTTGATATAAGAGAAAGGTATTCCAAATTTTTTAAAGGCATATAAACAATAAAAATCAAAACCACCACTACTAGCTCCAATTTTTAACAACCCCCCTAAACTAAATCCCATAATTGCAGCTGCAAAGAAACAATTAACAATTCGTTCATCAGTAAAGGAAGCAGGTAGACTAGCATTACTTAAAATCTCGGAAGTTAATGTTACTACTAAAATACTTAACACTGAATAGAAGGTAAATCTTTTTCCTAATTTACAAAACGATAAGATAATTCCTGGAATATTAAGTACTAAGTAAATAACACCGAAACTAATTGCCGAAAAATGCGAAACTAACTGAGCTACCCCCGTTAATCCCATCGACACTAAGTTAGACGGTTGTAAGAAACAAGTAACCCCAAAAGCATAGATTATCGAAAGTATGATAATTAATGAAATCTTAACAATCACGGATTGTTTTTTAAGTTTGAACACAATTCTCCTTACCTTACTATATTATACCATTTTATTAAATTTATATGGGTAAGATAAAGCCCGAAAAATGAAAAAATGGGTATAAATACCCATTTTTATAAATTATTCTAATCCTAGGTGCGTAGCTAACGCATCACGGTGAACTTTCGCTTCTGCTCCATAAATTGCTTGAATTCCATTACCTTGAACAACAAGCCCTTTTGCTTCTAAATTGTTTTGCCAATAATCATTGTCTTTAACTAAACTTGCATCTTTTACTGTTACACGTAAACGAGTAATACAAGCATCTACGTTGACAATATTATCAGCACCACCTAAAGCTTCTAAAATTGCTTGATCTAGTGAAGATAATTCCCCTTCTTTAACTTCTTTTCCATTTTGTTTTGCTTTATAATCTTCTTTTGTTTTTAATGTCAAATCATCTCCTCGACCAGGAGTCATAACATTGAATTTTAAAATAAACCATCTAAACAAGATGAAATAGACAACAAAGTAGAATACTCCTACTACTGGTACCCAAATTGCTCCAACATCTTGTCCAGTAGCTTGAGGAACAATTCCGAATAAAGTATAGTCAATTAATCCCCCACTAAATGTTAGACCAATACGTACATTTAGTAAATCCATTAACATAAATGAGATCCCACATAAAGGTACGTGCACTAAATAGTATAATGCTGGTGCTAAGAATAAGAATGTGAACTCAATTGGTTCAGTAATTCCTGTCAACATTGAAGTTACAGCTACTGATAATAACATCCCTCCTACAACTTTTTTATTTTTAGGTAGTGATGTTGAATACATTGCTAATGCAGCTCCAGGTAGACCAAAAATCATGAATGGGAACTTACCACTCATAAAGTTTGTTGACGTAAAATCAGATAATGTCCCGGCACTAAGGTGTCCGAAGAAACGGTTTTGTGTACCATAGAACATTTCTGACACACCATTAATATCAATCGTTTCAGTCCCACCCACGGCTGTTTGCCATAAAGGCGTATAGAATACGTGGTGTAAACCAAATGGAATTAATGAACGTTCAATTAATCCAAATAATAACGATCCAAACCATCCTGATCCAGAAATCCAAGAACCTAATGCTCCTAATCCTGTTCCAATTACAGGCCAAATAATGGCAGCAACTGTTCCTAATAAGATTCCACCAACTGCTGATAAAATTGGAATTAATCGTGGTCCTGAGAAGAATCCTAATACAGCTGGTAATTTAGCATCAATAAATTTATTATGTAATGATACTGTTACTAAACCAGATAGAATTGCACCAAATACACCCATACTTAAAGTATTTTCAATATTTAATGTATTAGTTAATGCTCCTGGTTGTAATAATAATGAAATTTGCCCATTAACAAACGGTGTTTTTTGGAAAGTGTCAAATAATGATCCACCATCTACACTTTGCGTAGTTCCATCTGTTAATTGAAGCATAATTGACCCAACTTCACTTGCACTAGCGGCACTTGAAATGTGGTCAACGACACTTGGCTCAATTGTCCCATTGACACCATAAGTTTGCAACACTAAGTTTTGTAGATAACTAGCTGTTTGTGAATTTAAACTGCTGTCAATAAAAGGTAGATTTAAAATGTTTGCATCATAATTAAACATTTTTAATACCTGACTAGCTACTACTAACATTACAAAGTAACCAATAATTGCTGATAAGGCAGCAGCCCCTTTTTCTTTTTTCGCCAACCCAATGGCTAACCCAACGGCAAATAATAATGGTAAGTTTGCAAAAATAATATCTCCAGCCACAGCCATGACTTTTAAGATATTGTAACCAATATTACCTTCTTGTAAAAATACAAGATTTGGGTATGTTTCTAAGAACGTTGGGTTAGTAAAACTTTGCCCAACTCCTAATAAAATCCCCGCAGCAGGTAAAAGTGCGATTGGCAACATAAACGCTTGTCCTGCTTGCGAGAAGAATGCTTTAATCTTTTTCATACTCTCCCTTTCCATAATTATTATAGCACAAAAATTAAAAAATGTAAACGATTTCATAAAATCTAATATTTTAAAAAAATAGAGCTAAAGCTCTATTTCTATTTTTCGATAAATAATTCTTTACGGTTAATAATTAATCCAATTATACCAATCACAATAATCACTACAATACTTAAAACACTATTTAATATATTTTCTGATGTAAAAATATAACTAAAGAAGATTAAAGCCACAAAGATCATTGATACAATCGGTGCGATAATTCCTTTAAATAATCCTAGTTGTTTATTTTTAAACAATCTAAAGTTTATAATAAAAACTACTCCCAAAATAACACTATTAACAGCTACTACTGCATTTTCTAATAAAATTCCTTTTAAGAATGGTACTTCAAATTGTTGTAATAAAATTAAGATTAACCCAACCATTGTCATAGTTAGTGTAAATAAACTTGCATTTAATGGTGTATCATGTTTAGTACGTTTTTTAAAGAAGTTAGAACAAAACATTAAATTATCATCAGCTAACTTTTCTATATAGCGGTTTCCAGACATAAACATTCCATTCATTGTTCCAATCCCTGAAATTACCACAAAGATTAAAATCAATTTAGCACCAGTTTCACCGAAGAATTGTGTGGCAATCACATCAAGGTAATCATCACCATAACCAATTATTGTTTGTCCATCCATTAATAAGTTAACACCAATAAAGTATAAAACATATACCGCACATGTAATAACTAAACTAGCAACGTATACGATCGGTAAATCTTTTTTCGGATCTTTCATATCCACTGCCATACTACCAATATTGATCCAACCATCAAACATAAAAGCAATGGCAATAAATGGTGCTAAGAAACTAGTCGTTGTCATTGCTTGTTGTCCTGCTTGACTTAAACTAATTCCTTGCGGATTTCCATACACAAACCCCAAAATACAAATAATAATTAAAGGGATAATTTTCAAATATGTTGCACTAACTGAAATTAACGTAGATAATTTTGTGCTCAAATAATTCCAAAAGGTAGCAAGTAATACTAAACAAGCTGCCATAGTAATATGTATAACACTATTAACTTTCCAATCCATCAGTGTTAAGAAATATTCAATTACAACATTTGCTAACACTGATACAAGAATTGGTACATACATACATCCTTCAATCCATCCGACAATAAATGAAGCTTTTTTCCCAAAGTACTCTTCATAGTATCCAACAATTCCCCCTTCAGGATTAACGTGCTGAGCAATCGCTGCTGCTGCTATTCCAGCAAAGATAAATCCGATACATATAATTGTCCAAATAAACATCGCTAAACCGAAGTTACCATTAACAGCGCTCATGATATCGTCAGCTTTAAAATAAATCCCCACTCCTATCATGATTCCTACCGCTGTCATTAACGCTTGCATTCTTGATATTTTCTTGTTCATCATCTTCCTTCTATAAAAGTTTTTCTAAAATACATACTATTTTAGCACAAAATATTCGTAAATAGCTAATATTTTGTATCTAAAAAAATGCAACTTTTAGTTGCATTTTATAAATCACTTTCAATCACACTTCTAGCTAGGTTCGCAATTTGTTGCGTATTTAAATCTTGATATTCTTCAGGGGTGATTGGTTTATGAAAACGAATATGAATATCGCCTGCTTCTAACATATCAAAATAGTTGGTAGTATGATGAATATTTTCAGAATCCTTGATAGTTATTGGCACAATTAATAAGTTATTATTTTTGGCAATCTTAAATGCTCCTGCCATAAACTCATTAGTTTTCCCATTAAAGCGCTCTAGATCATCAACACTTTCTATTTTAATTCTTCCTTCTGGGAAGACCATATAACTATAATTACTATTTTTAACAACATCACTGGCTTTTTTAATTTGGTATGCGGTTTTTCTTATATCATTACGATAAATATAGACACTTTGTGATGCACCAATAATTGTTTTAATTGGTTTGATTTTTAGTAATCGCTCAAAGCTTCCAGCAATAAAAAATCCACATGGGTGATTCAAATATTGAAAGAGAAATAATGGATCAAACATACTTTGATGGTTACTAACAAACAAGACTTGTTTATCTTTTATGGATTCATCATCGTAAGTTACATGTACATTAATATTATATTCTTTTAATAGCGATGCTACAAACTCATCTGCAGCATTGTAGATAAAATCTATATCATTTGTTTCTTTAAAATACTTATAATCTTTTCGATGTGTGCGAAGATAGTGCCAAAACAAGCCCCACAGTTTCCAGTTTTTTTTTGCCATATTAGTGTTTTACAATAAAGACATCACTTTGTGCTTTATCAGCAATTTTAGAAGATACACTTCCTAAGAAAAACTCAGCAAATTCTGTTTTGTTATTACTTCCACAGATTAATAAATCATAATGATACTCATTATAAACATCATCTAATAAAGTATTAGCGATGTTAACACCCTTAACTAATTCTCCACTAGCATCTACTCCGTTAGTAGTTAAGTAATTAACTACTTCATCCATGCGTTGTTTATTAACATCACAATCTCCCGGTGTAATAACATTACCAGCACCCATATCAAATGTAGAATCCACTACTACCATTTGACTAACATATACAACTTTAACATTAGCTTGGTTAGCTTTAGCTAACACTAATGCTTGCTCAATAACATTTTGGCAATCACGTTCTAAATCTATTGCCACACAAATATTTTTATACATACTACTCCTCATCTATATTATACTACTATTTATAAACTTTGCTTTAATTATCTACTTTTGTACTATAAATATTAATTAATAATTGTTCAATACTATTATCATCAATTGTTTGCACTATTATCTCAAAGTGCTCAAAAGTAATTTTGTCTCCTACTTCTGGTAATTTTTCTAAATGTTCAATTACATACTTAGCAATTGTTTGATCATGTTCACTTTTAATATCAACAATATCAACTAAATTAGAAATTAATACATCACTTTCCACTAAATATTGATTTGGACGTAAACGACGTACTTTTTTAACTACTTCATCGTGTTCATCCCAAATCTCACCAACTAGCTCTTCGATAATATCTTCAATACTAATAATACCTTGGACTGTTCCATATTCATCAATAACTATTGCTAATTGTTGTTTATCTTTTTGCATTTGTGGTAGTAATGTTGCAATCTTCATACTATCAGGAACATAATATGGATCACTTATTACTAAGTTCTTATCAAAGTTTTTATCTTCCGCAAAGTTTGATAAAAACTCGCGTTCATTTAAAACCCCAATTATTTGATTACTATCTTCATGATAAACAGGAACTCGCGAATAACGTTCAGCGATCAACACTTTATAGATACTAATATTAGTGTCTAAATCACTAACCATAATTACTTTGTTCTTTGGTTTCATAATGTTTTCAACTGTTTTGTCATTAAACATTATTGCTTTAGTAATTAAGTTTTTTTGATTACGACCTAAGTTCCCATGTTCATGTTCTTCATTAACAATTGTAATAATTTCTTCATCAAAGTCATCATTGACTTTACGTTTAGGGAATAAATGTTTTTTAATCATATCAGTAATTTTTGTAATAACTATTGATAGCGGGTACATACATCCAACAACTATTTTTAATGGTGTTGCTAATGCTAGTACTGTTGCTTGGGCATGATAACGGCCATAAATTTTTGGAATAATTTCTCCACAAATAATTACTAAAATACTAACAACAATTGTTGATAATGTTGCTGCTAAACTTTCATTTTTTACAACTTCAATAAAGAATAATAAACTCATTGTCGGTAAGATAATATTTACAACGTTATTAAAAATTACAATCGAAGTGATTGATAAATCATATTTATCAATCAACTTCATAATCTTAATTGCTTTTTTATTACCATCTTCTGCTAGGATTTTAATTTTTAATCTATTTACTGCAGTAAGGGATGTTTCTAACACAGAAGCAAATCCTGATAAAAGTAATAATAATGCACTAGTCAAGGCCATGATTAACATTATTCATCACCTCCTAGAATCGTTACTAAGATTTGATCTATACGATTATTATCCATACTTTTCACTTCAAATCGATATGTTTCATCACAACAACGATCACCTTCTTTAGGAATTGCCTGAAGTAATTCGATTACATAACCAGCAATTGTATTTTCTTGTTCTGATTCAATTTCTGGCAACTCTTTATTTTCAAAATATTCATTAAAATCACTTAATGTTACACTACCTAATACTAAGTATTGTTGATTATTTAATGGTTTAATTTCCGATTGAATATCTTCATCTTCATCCCAAATATCACCAACAAGTTCTTCAATAATATCTTCAACTGTAATTAAACCTTGGATTGTACCATGTTCATCAACTACCATAGCTAAATGACTACGGTCTTTTTGTAATTGTGGTAACAATAAAGAGATACGCATTGTATCAGGTATAAAGTTTACTTCACGTAAAATGTCTCGAATATCTAAATCACGATAATCAATATAAGCGGTCAAGAAATCACGTTCATATAAGATACCAATAATATTATCAGTATCGTGTTCATAAACAGGAATTCGTGAATAACGTTCTTGACTCATTAGCATAAATATTTCATCATTAGGTGTATCTACATTAATCATGAATATATCAGCTTTAGGACGAAGCACTTCTTCAACGCGAATTTCTTCAAATTCAATGGCATTACGAATAAGTTCCTCTTCATCCTCATTCAAACTTCCTTCTTCAACACCCTCTTCAATTCTTGTTAATAATTCTTCTTCAACTTCAATCTCTTCATCACTAGTTTCTGGGAAGAAATGATCTTGAATAAAGTCAGTTAAGACTAAAAAGATTTTTGTAATCGGATAAAGAATCTTGATCATAATGTCTAAAATATCAACAACTTTAAACACTAAGTTTTCTTGTTGATCTTTACCATAGATTTTAGGAATAATTTCACCAAAGAAAATAACAATGATTGTCATCAACACTGTTGAGATAAAAATTGCAATTAATTTATTACTAATTAATTGAGTAAAAAATAATGTCGAAATGGTAGGTAATAAAATATTAACAATATTATTACCTACCACAATACTGACGATCGTTAAATTGTAATTGTTTAATAATTTTTGAGTCTTTTTCGCCTTTTTATTTCCCTCATCACTACTCATTTTTAAACGAATAGAGCTAAGCGAGATTAATGCCATCTCACTTGATGACAAAAATGCTGATAAACATAATAAAATAATTAAAACGGTTCCCATCACAATGAGGCTCGAGTCCATTTATGCTCCTAATCTTCTTTAAGATAATCGATTTTATGTGGTTCTTTAAATTCTAAATCTTCGAAATTAACTTGGCGTAACATTTCATATAACACAGTCATTACACAATTTCCAAGATTTAGTGATCTAACATTAGCACTAGTTGGTAATCGATAAGTTTGATATTTATATTGGTCTAAAATTTCTTTATCAATCCCACAACTTTCAGCTCCAAAAATTAAATACATTTGTTGATTATTTGTAATTAGTTGGTCTGCATTAATGTTAGGATAAATATCTAATCCATAACGAGTAATAAAACAATAACTATCAGTAGTTGGGTGTTTTGTTACAAACTCTTCCCAATTTTCATATACTCGCATTTCCACTAAGTGTGCATAGTTACTGCTACCACGATTAAAAACTTTTTCTGATTTATCTAAATCAAACCCTAATGGTTTGATTAAGTGTAAGGTAGTATCGGTTCCTACACATGTACGCATAATATTGGCAGTATTTAGTGGAATTTCTGGATGATATAAAACGATGTTGATTCTACTCATTATATTCTTCTATTGAGTCAATACTAATAGCATCATCTGCTTCTAATTGATCAGAATCATCTAAGTTAACGGCCATTTCAATGGCACCATTAACATCTTCGTGTTGTTTTTCATCTGTTACTAATTCATAATCACCAATACTACGATATTGTTCATGAATTATTTCATCCATTGTATAAGCATCTTTTAAACACCATTTATTTTTAACCTTTAAAAAGCGCCCATCTAAAGATAAATCTGTAATTACAGTTGATTCTAATTCTTCCGGTTTTAGTGCTTTAAGTTCAGGAACTTTAACTTTTTTCATAATTTCTTTCGTTGTAGCACTATTAGTTTTACTATTATTAATTAAATCTAATGTAATATCTACAATATTTTCCATTCTTCTCCTACATATTGTCTTTAGCATTAATTCCAATGGAATTTAACCCATCTTTAATGATTTTTTGAATCGCAAAAGCTATATTTATTTTACCATTTACGTTAGTATTTTTGTCATTAAATACATGCTCTTGATTATAATAACGGTGGTATAAACTTGCTAAATCATATAAATAATTACAAATTAAATGCGGTAAACGTTTATTAGCAGCACTTACTACTACTTTAGGATAAGTATTTAAGAATGCAATAATTTCTTTTTCATTATCACTAAACTCTTCATTACTAATATTACTATCTGGTTTAATATTTTCTTCTAAAGCTTTTTGTAATAACTTCGCAATACGTGCATGTGCATATTGAATATAGTAAATTGGGTTATCTGCATTTTGTTGTTTTGCTAATTCAATATCAAAATCAACTTGAGTATCAGCACTACGCATTAAGAAGAAATAACGTAAGCTATCAGCATCAATTTCTTTTAATAGATCTTTGATGGTTACACTAGTACCACTACGTTTTGACATTTTAACTCGTTCATTGTTTTGTAAAATGTTAATCATTTGAATAATCAATACTTCAAATTTATCAGCTGGTTGCCCTAATGAAGAAATTGATGATTTAACACGGTTAATGTATCCGTGGTGATCTCCACCCCATACATCAATTAAATTAGAATATCCACGATTAAATTTATCCATGTGGTAAGCTACATCGCTAGCAAAGTAAGTATAGTTGCCATCACTTTTTTTAAGAACACGGTCTTTATCATCAAAGTACTTGCTTGTAGCTAACCACAACGCATCATCTTGAGAATAAATATCACCTTTAGTAGCTAAGGTTTTTAAATTTTCTTCAACCATATTTTTTTCATATAAACTACGTTCACTAGTCCAAATATCAAATTCAATATGTAACTCTTTTAAGATACGTTTAATTTCTTCTAAATTTTTAGCATATGCATATTCTCTAAACCAAACTACATCTTCATCTTTTTTATCTTCACCATATTCATTATAAATTTTACTAGCAATATCTTGAATTTCTTGGCCACGGTATCCATCTTCAGGAAAATCTAATTCAATTCCTAATTTTTGTAAATAGAAATATTGCACTGATAATCCTAAATTATTCATTTGGCTACCAGCATCATTAATATAATATTCGCTATCAACTTTGTTACCAATTTTTCTTAATAAACGACAAATTGAATCTCCATATACTGCATTACGAGCATGCCCTAAGTGCAAGTCACCTGTTGGATTTGCAGATACATACTCAACATTATAGTAATTGTGTTCCATAGTATCAAAAATGAATTCTTGAGCTTCAATAATTTCATTTACCTTTTGATTAAAGAATTCCTTTCCATAAAAGAAGTTAATAAAACCTGGTTTTTTAACTTCAATAGTATCAATTCCGTCAACTTCTAATTGATCTACTACTTCTTGAGCAATTTCCATTGGATTTTTACCAACTAATTTAGTAATTTTTAAACATAAATTTGTACTTAAATTACCATTATTAACATCATTAGGTGATTCTAATTCTACTTGTTCAACATCAATATCATATAATGACTTAATAATTGATTTAATACTTCCTTTAATTTGTTCTTCAATATTTGCTATCATTACCACTCCCATGTAATAAATATTTCTTTTTGATCTCGAATAAAAGTAACTTCTACTTTAGTATCTTCGACTTTAATTCCTTTTGTTAGTATTTTAACACAATCACTAAATACCTGCCCTTTTATTTCAACTTTTATTGGGTTTTCAACTTCGCGATTTACTTCATGAATAATATGATAATTCATACTTCCTTGCTTCATCACTTCGACTTTGTTAGGAAAAATATTTACATATACCTTATTACCATCATCATCAACATAAATAATTAAATTATCATTTATTGTTGCATCATAAATTTTAACATTGCCATTTTCGTTAACTTTTATTTTATTTAGCAATGTAAAACTCCATTGGTGGTGATTGAATTGTTAAAGAGCCTAATAAGAATTCTATTAATTTTGATGCATCCTCTAATTTAATAATATCATGACTTGTTGTATAAATTAAGACTGATTCGTTATAAACTTTTTTCACATAATTACCTGTTTTATTTGTATAAATTGGATTGTCAGGTTTAGTGAAGACAATTTTTTTGTTAACAAATGCTTGAGATAAGAAACGAACATAATTGGTTTGTTCATTATCTTCTAAATTAGCTAAATCATTTATTAATGTCAAAAAGACTAAATCATCAGCTAGCAAATAATCTTTAACACTAATATTCCCATTAAAAAATGGTAAAACTTTTTCAATACTGTAAGGCAATTTAAATTGACTATCTACTAATGTTCTTAATTCACCTAAAATTTCTGCAACTAACACTTCATAAGCTAAAGCTTTTTTATTTAAGTATACTTGCGAAAACATATTATAACGAGAAATAATAATATCTTCTAAGGCTTTAACTCCTTTTTCATGAAAGACAATTGAGTTGTCTTTGATGTCAATAACGTTAAAGATACGTTGAATATCAATTTCTCCATAACTAACACCAGCAAAAAAACTATCACGCATTAAATAGTCCATACGATCAACATCAATTGTTCCACTTAATATACTATTTAATACCGGATTATGGTGTGTCTTTTTAATAAAAGAAACCACTTCCTCAATTATACTTTCTCCATAGTTAGTTAACACTTTATTAACTTCTGTATCTTTATCTTCAATAATTTTAATTGTGTAGTCTTCATGGTTAAATACAAAAAATTCTTCACTAGTGTGGGAAAAAGGACCATGTCCTAAATCGTGAAGTAAACAAGCAATTTGTAAAGCTACACGCTCTTTAACTTCAAAAGTTTGTCCTGTTTTTGCTTCTAAAACATCTAATAATTGAGTAACTAAATAATATACACCTACTGAGTGCATAAAACGACTATGCTCTGTTGTTGGGAAAGCTAAATATGTTAAACCTAATTGTTTTATATTACGTAAACGTTGAAATTCTTTAGTTTCAATTAATTGTTTAATAACTTCTTCTTCAATACTAATATCTCCATGAATTGCATCTCTAATGTTCATCACAATACTCCTTCACTAAAGTAATTAGTTCATCATAATTGTCAGCTTCAATAATATCATCATCAATTGTAACAAAAAAACTTTTCTTACCTGGTCCACAAAAACTTGCACATCTAGTTGATACTTCGACTTCATGAACAGCTATGTTAGTTAACTCTTCTACTACTTTCTCTAAACTTTTGATCCGTTTAGCATCATGACACTTTTTACAGTAATTAATCTTCATTATGTTCCTTAATTAATTTTTGGATTTCATATAATTTATGTTGCACTTCAATTGGTGATAAATTATTGATATCAATCTTACTTATATCTTCTATTATATCACTTTCAAAGGCATTATTAACTACTTCTTGACTAGTTTCTTCTACTTTAGGGAGCGGATTGTCATTATTGTTTTGCTCGTGAGAAAAGTAATTTAAATAATCTTTAGCTCGATTAATGATTGAAGTTGGTAATTTTGCTAATTTAGCAACTTCAATCCCAAAGCTATTAGCAACTCCACCTTCTTGCACTTTATGTAAGAACACTAACTCTCCATTCTCTTCTGTAGCACTAACATGGAAGTTTTTGATGCGTGGATTAGATGCTTCTAAATCTATTAGTTCATGATAGTGAGTAGAAAACATTGTTGGACATTTTATATTGTTACTAATGTATTCTAATATACTAGCAGCAATACTCATCCCATCATAAGTTGATGTTCCTCTTCCCAATTCATCAAATAAAATTAAAGAATGTTGTGTAGCGTTTTTTAACGCTTCACTACTTTCCATCATTTCGACCATAAATGTTGACTGTCCGTGCATGGTGTTATCGCTAGCACCTATTCGCGTAAACACTTTATCAATAATGGATAAAATCGCCTTACTCGCAGGGATAAAACATCCAAGTTGCGCCATGATAATAATTAATGCAGTCTGACGCATATACGTACTCTTACCACTCATATTTGGTCCAGTAATAAGCATCGTAGATACTTCCTTATCAAAGTATGTATCATTAACAATATAATTATCGACTAAACCTTTAATGATTGGATGATAACCATCTTTAATTTCAATAATTCCCCTATCATTAAAGGTTGGACGAACTAGTTGATGTTGATAACTAGTTGTTGCTAGTGATTGATAGACATCAACGTTACTAGCAAATTTCGCATAAAAACGAATAACACTAATAGCTAATTCTAAATTATCACGCACTTGCTCAAAGATATTTTGTTCTAATTCAATAATACGATCACTTGCACTTTTTAATTTCGCATCAACTTCAGCTAGTTCGTCAGTAACAAAACGAGTAACATTAGTTAACTTTTGTTTAACGGTGTAAGTATCTAATGCCATATTAGCTACACTATTAGGCATTTCCATGTAATAACCTGTTAATCGGTTATATTTTATTTTTAATTTATCACAACCAGTTAAACGTTGTTGTTTTTCTTCATACTTGTTAAACCATTGGTTTGAATTATTACTTAAATTACGTAGTTCATCCAACTCTTGATCAACTCCATCGTTAATCACTCCACCCTCTTTTAAAGAGAAGTTAGGTTCTTGTTTTACCATTAAATCTAAATAATTTAATAATAATGTAATATCAAAAACATCATCAACTAATGTTTTTAATGGTTCTGGTTCAAGTGTTAAGACTTCTCTTACTCGCGTTAAGTAACGAAGTGATTGACGCAATTGAACAACACCTTTTGGACCAATACTATGATCACTAATTTGTCCTAAAATTCTTTCAATATCATAAACATGGACCAACAATTCTTGGAGTTGACTAACAAGTCGGTAGTTACCAACTAATTGTTCAACAATATCTAAACGCTGTTCAATAATTTTTAGATCAACAAATGGGTGAATGATTAACTCTTTTAAGTTTCTTCGCCCCATTGCTGTTTTACAATTATTTAAATAGTGATATAAAGTTAGATGTTCATCACCATGCATACTTCTAACTAATTCGAGAGCATAAGTTGTGTTTGGTGTAAGATGCATATAATGACCAAAATCGACATTGGTAAATGTAGATAAGTAACTATCATGATGACAAGTTAAATCTGAAATATATTTAAGTAATACTTGATCAACACTATCTAAATCCATTACTGATAAATCAGTAATTGGAATAACTTCGCCGACAAAAGGGGATAATTGTTCTTCATTTAAACTTTCGTTAATAACTAACAGTTCAACAAAGTTATTATTTAATATTTCATTGATTATAACTTCTTCATCGTTGTTTGTAGTATGAAACAATTCACCAGTAGTGATATCACCATAACTAAAATAAATATTATCTAAGCTTTTAGCAATAGCTCCAACATACTTATGATAACCGACTTCATCTAAAAAGTTAGCAGGAGTCACTATTTTACTAACAAAACGAGTGATGACTTTGTCTTCACTCATTTTTCCTTGTTCTACTATAACAACTTTTTTATTATCACTTAATACCATTTTAATATAATCATTAACAGTATTAAGTGGTACTCCAGCCATAGGGACTTTCTCTTTTAATCCTGCTGATTTACTTGTTAATGCCAAATCACAAACTTTTGACATATATATTGCATCTTCAAAAAACATTTCAAAGAAATCACCCATTTGGAAAAAGACTACTTTGTCTAAATGTTGCATCTTAATTTCATAAAATTGACGCATCGCACTACTTAGTTGACTGGGATCAATACTAGTAATTTCCATTCAAACTCCTAACGTTGTTCTTTGTCGTAATTCTCCCCTAATGCTTTTGGCGCTTTATTATTTCTTGAAAAAACCATTAAGATAATAATGGCAATGATATATGGAGCTGTTTCTAACAATAAATTAATAACTCCTTGAATAGTATTTTTATCAATTGGGGCGCTACTTAAATCTAGTGTAGCAATAATTGTACTTAACGATGGAATTAGTGATATGAAAAAGGCAAATAAAATTGAACCGATTAAACATTTAATTGGACTCCATCCACTAAAGATTAATATTGCTAAGGCTAAGAATCCATAACCTGCAATTAAGGATAATGTTAATTTACCAACAACTAAGACAACCATACTCACTCCACCAAAACCGGCAAGTAATGACGAAACTAAGACTGCTCCAACACGCAAACAATTTACACGAATTCCCACGCTACCACTAGCTTGCGGGTTTTGGCCAACTGCTTCAAGGTGACGCCCAATTCTTGTTTTCTTAAAGATAATGATTGTAGCAATTAAAATGATTATTGCCATCACAATCACCATAATTTTATCATAAGAAATTGTTGCTCCTTGTGCAATTTGAATTGGTGAAATTTCGAAATTGATTCGTGGTGTTTCATACGTTCCATACAATAATTTTACAAAATAGAATGTTATTGCGGGTGCTATTATATTAATCGCAGTACCAGAAATGATTTGGTTAATTTTTAGTTTAATCGTTAAAAAGGCATGTAATACCCCTAATGATAAACTAAATAACATTCCGACCACAAATCCAATTATAATTACTAAGTACCATGGCATTGAAGTTGTTAGCATTGGCATAATTAAAGCCGCTCCAAATCCCCCAAAGACCATCATCCCTTCAAGTCCAATATTAATAACTCCACTTTTTTCACTAAAAAGACCACCTAAAGCTGTCACCATTAAGGGAATCGTAGTAATTAAGGTACCAATTAAGATTGGTGCAATTTGTGTTTCTAATTGTTGAAAAAAACTCATAATTATTTCTCCCCTTCTTTTTTAGCTTTTTGTTTTTTAAGTTTAATTACTGCTCCTATTGAAGAACAAATAAAGATAATCGCTACGATTATTTCTCCAATTTGTGGTTGAATACCTGATCCTAAGAATTTAATTCCGACTGTAAATAAAGCTAATAGTAATCCAGAAATAATAATTCTAACTACCGCTAAATTTGCAAGCATCGCAACAACAATCCCATTAAATCCAAAATTTAAGAAACTTCCGGTTGTGGCAAAACTTCCTAATTGTAAACCATAGATTGCACCAGCAAGACCGGCAAAGCATCCACTAATTACAAGTGATTGAATAATTTTTGCTTTATGATTAATTCCGGCATATAATGATGCTTCAGGTGAATAACCGACCGCTTTTAGTTCATATCCCCATTTCGTTTTCTTAAAAACAAACCAGAAGAATACTGCTACGGCCAATACAACAATAAGTCCCCAAGTAAAAGGAGAATTAAATAGCGTAATTTTACTTGAAGCTTGAATTTGGGGTGTAACTGTACTATTTTGTGGCTCGTGGAACCAATATTTAATAATAACCGTACTGGCTTTTAAGGCAATCAAGTTCATTAAAATAGTTGTTACTACTTCACTAACTTTTAAATAAGCTTTAAGTAAACCCGGAATTAAGGCCCATAGTCCTCCACCAATCATCCCTGCTATAATGCTGATGATTGGGTGAAATGGAACTAAACCGCTTGGCATTTGTAGAGTACCGACATATAAAGCGCATAATAATCCTGCCATAAATTGCCCTTCGGCACCAATATTAAATAATCCCGATTTATAGGCAAAAGCTACACTAAATCCACATAAGATTAACGGGATTCCTGAATTTAGAACATCAGCTAAATTTAAGAATTGTCCTTGAGCGTTTGGTGTAAAAGTTAGGATCAGCATATTAGCAAATCCCATAATTGGATTATAACCATTTGTCCATAAAATTATTCCACCAATAATTAATCCAATCAAAATTGAAATTGATGGAACAATGAAACTTTTTAACATTCCTTTAATATTATTCATGATTACCTCGCATTCCTGCCATCATTAGTCCAATCTCTTGTTCTGTTGCACTAGCGGTTAAAGTTGTACCCATAATTTCACCATCATGGATAACACTGATTCGATTACTTAACTGCATTACTTCATCAAGTTCTAATGATACCAGTAAAATCGCTTTACCTAATTCTAATTGTTTTAAGATGTTTTGGTGAATATTGCTTATTGCACCAACATCTACTCCTCGGGTTGGTTGGACTAAAATTAGAATATCAGGATCGGCACTAAATTCACGAGCAATAATTAATTTCTGTTGATTTCCCCCACTTAAACTACGAGCACTACTATCAACTCCATCATTACAACGAATATCAAAATTTTCAATTAATTGTTGTCCATACTCATTAATTGCTTTGTTTTGTAAGATACCACCCTTACAAAATGGTTTTTTAAAATATTTTTTTAAAACACTATTTTGAGCTATATCATAATCTAGGACTAAACCAAATTTTTGACGATCTTGAGGAACATAACCTATATGTTGTTCATTTCGATAACGAATTGATTTATTAGTTACATCTTCACCATTAATAATAATTTGGCCACTACTAGCTTTTCTAAGCCCCATGATTGCTTCTACTAGTTCACTTTGTCCATTACCATCAACTCCTGCTATTGCTAGTATTTCTCCGGCATGTAATTCTAAGTTAACATTCTTAACTTTATCACCTACACATAAGTCAACTAATTGTAACTTAACTTCACCCGGTGTTACTTGAGGTTTTTCTAAATTAAAATCGACATCATAACCCACCATTAAACTTGCTAGTTCGATGCTAGAAGTTGATGGAACATCAACTGTTTTAATTGTTTTACCTTTTCTAATTACGGTACAACGATTAGCTACAGCTTTAATCTCATGCAACTTGTGGGTAATAATGATAATGGTTTTTCCCTGTGCTTGTAAGTCTTTTACTATCGCTAAAAAGTCTTCTGTTTCTTGTGGTGTTAAGGCTCCAGTTGGCTCATCAAAGATTAAATACTTAGCATCATTAAATAGCATTTTTAAAATTTCGACTTTTTGTTGTTGGCCTACTGTTAAATTATAAATCTTGTCTGTTGCTTTTAAATCAAAATGATATTGATCAATAATTGCTTGAACTTGCTGATCAATATCTTTTTGATCAATGATTCCACCTTTTGTTGTTTCATTACCTAATACTACATTTTGGGCAACACTAAAAGTATCAACTAATTGGAAGTGTTGGTGCACCATTCCTATTTTTAATTGATTAGCTTGTTTTGGATTGGTGATATTAACTGTCTCACCTTTGATTTTTATTTCTCCATCATCTTTTTCATAGATTCCAAATAAGATATTCATTAATGTAGATTTCCCAGCTCCATTTTCCCCTAATAGGGCATGAACTTCGTTATCTAATACTGAAAAAGAGATTTGATCATTTGCACAGAAATTCCCAAATCTTTTTGTTACATTGATAAATTCTATCGCTTTTTTCATCTCTTCCCCTTAATTATATTTATTCATTAAATCACTACGCACTTCTCCCCGACTAAAATCATCTAAGATGGCGCATACTTGAGCAATAATTTGTTCTAGTTGTTGTTTCTCTTCTTGGTTAAAATTAGCTAAGACAAAGTCAGCTGCATTATGTTTAAATTGATTTTTTATTCCAACTTTGATTCTTAAAAATTCTTGTGAATGTAAGTGCTTAATAATATCTTTAATTCCGTTTTGACCACCACTTGAAGAATCAAATTTAAGTCTAATTTTCCCAAACTCTAAATCTAGATCATCTTGAATAACGATTAAATCATCTAAATCAATATTATAATAGTTCAGTACTTTACTAACACTACTTCCACTTAAGTTCATAAATGTTTGCGGTTTAATGACAATAACTTTATTATCATTAATTTTTAATTCAGCCATTTCAGCTTCAAACTTTTTATTGAAACTAAATGTTGTAGAATTTTGTTTTAACCAAGCATCAACACACATAAATCCGATGTTATGACGCGTCTTATCATATTTTTTACCAGGATTCCCCAAACCAACTATTAACTTCATTCTAGCTTTCTCCAAACAAGTGAGAAATACTACTTCCTTCATACACATTTAAGATAGCTGTAGCAACAATTTCTGCCACACTGATTACTTCAATCTTATCGCATTGTTTTTCTGAAGGTAAGTTGATTGTATCTGTTATGACTAATTTTTTAATTGGTGATGCTTCTAAACGTTCTATCGATGGGTTGGATAATACTCCATGCACACAGATCGCATAAACTTCACTAGCTCCCGCATCAATTAACGCTTGCGCTCCGGCAGTTAGTGTACCTGCTGTATCAACGATGTCATCAACCATAATACAAGTTTTATCTTTAACATCCCCGATAATTGCAGTAATTTCTGCTTTATTAGGTTCAGGACGACGTTTATCTAAAATCGCAATTGGTGCTTCAACTAATTTACCTATATTCCGTGCACGTTTAACTCCGCCATGATCTGGCGAAACAATTACCACATTTTGCGTGTCGATATTATCTAAGATATATTGTTTAATTGGTAATAATGATGTTAAGTGATCCGTTGGGATATCAAAGAATCCTTGAATTTGGCTAGCATGTAAATCAATTGCAATAATACGGTTAGCGCCTGCTACTTGTAGCATGTTAGCAACTAATTTCGCACTAATTGGTTGACGACTACGAGCTTTGCGGTCTTGACGTGAATATCCATAGTAAGGAATTACCACATTGATTTCTTTAGCACTAGCACGTTTTAAAGCATCGATAAAGATTAATAATTCCATTAAGTTATCGTTAACCGGACATGAAGTTGATTGAATTACAAATACAACGTCATTACGAACACTATCTTCGATGTTAATTTGAATTTCACCATCAGCGAATTTTTTAACCTCACATTTAGATAATTCTACACCCATGTTTTTCGCTACTTTTTGAGCTAAAGGTTGGTTAGCATTTAAACTAAAGATTCTTAAATTATTACTGTTCATTATTTTCTCCCACGATTTTTACGTTCTTTAATCACTTCACGTTCCCGAGCTATAACCAATTTATCTTTTGGGATTTTATTTAAACTTACAGTACTTCCGGCCGCAATTAAACAATCTTTTTCAACAGTAATTGGGGCAATTAAAGTTACATTACTACCAATAAAACAATTGTCTTTAATAATAGTCTTGTGTTTATTAACTCCATCATAATTGGCAGTAATAACACCACAACCAATATTAACATTTTTACCAATTACACTATCACCTAAATACGTTAAGTGGGCTGCTTTTGAATGATCTTTAACTGTCGTGTTTTTGACTTCAACAAAGTTACCAATTTTACACCAATTACCAATTTTACTATTAGTATGAATGTGGGCTTGAGGTCCAACCAAAGTATCTGTTCCAATCACACTATTATCAATGGTATTCCCTTGTTTTAACGTACAATTAGCACCAATTTTACATTCACCGTAAATAATGTTATGAGGTTCTATCACAGTTCCAGGACCAATTTTAACTTTAGGTCCAATAAACGTTGAACTTTGGTCAATGATTTTAACTCCATTTAGTTGCAAATTGGTATTAATACGTTTTTGTAAAATCGATGTTGCTTGATCTAGTGCGACTAAGTCATTAATTCCTTTTATCTCATCACTATCTTCACACACAAATGCAGCAACACGTTGTTTATTGTTATTAAAAATTTCGACTAAGTCAGTTAAATAATACTCTTTTTGTTTATTATTATTTTTAATTTTATCAATATATTTAAATAATAATTTGGTATCAAAACAATAAATTCCTGAGTTAATTTCTTTGATTTGACGTTGCGTAAAAGTTGCATCTTTTTCTTCCACAATCGCAGTTACACTTCCAATGTCATTACGAATAATACGTCCATAACCGGTTGGGTTTTCAACTTTTGCTGTTAGGATTGTCATCGCACTTTTTTCTTGTTTGTGTTTTTTAATTAATTTTTTAAAGGTATCACTACTAACAAGTGGTGTGTCTCCACAGACAATTACCGTAATCCCATTTTTATTTCTAAATTTTGATTTACAAACTTTAACCGCGTGTCCTGTTCCTAATTGTTGTTTTTGCTCAACGTAATCATAATTAAAATTATCAATGGCATTTAATACTTCTTCTTTTTTGTATCCAACAACTAAAGTATGATCTTTAATTCCTGCCTGTTGAAGGTTAGATAAAACGTGATTGACCATCTCATAACCTAATAATTTTTGGACAACTTTCGGCGCTTCAGTTTTCATTCTTGTACCTTTTCCGGCACTTAATATTATTGACTCAACTTGCATTATTTTACTCCTATTTACTTTATTATATAGGTTTTTTTGGTGTTTGTCAATAGCTTAATTTTAAAAAAAGATACACTAAAAAGTGTATCTTTAATTAAGCATTATTTTAATTCAACGCTAGCTCCAGCTTCTTCTAATTGAGCTTTTAAGTCGTTGGCTTCATCAGCAGGAACTCCAGCTTTAACAACTCCACCGTTGTCAGCTAATTCTTTAGCTTCTTTTAATCCTAATTCGGCATTGATAGAACGGATGACTTTAATTACTGCTAATTTTTGGTCACCAGCAGATGCTAATACTACATCTTTGTTTCCACCGTCTGCTCCAGCTCCATCAGCAGCTCCAGCAGCTGCAACAGCTACAGGTGCAGCAGCACTAACTCCAAATTCTTCTTCAATAGCTTTTACTAAGTCGTTTAATTCTAAAACTGACATTTTTTTGATTTCTTCAATAAATTTTTGTGTATCCATCTTTTCTCCTTATCTAATTTTAATTATTATTCTTCGCTTGCAGCTTCTTCATCACTACTTGCTTCAGGTGTTGTTTCTTCAACAACTTCTTCTTGAGTTTCCTCTTCACTAGCAGGCGCTTCTTCGCTTGCTGCTTCTTCTTTAACTGGTTCTTCTACTGCACTTTCAGCAGCTGGTTGTTGTTCAGCAACTTGACTTAAAGTTTGAGCTAAACCACGCATTGGTGCTTGAAGTACAGAAAGTAACATAGATAACAATCCATCGCGACTTGGAAGAGTTGCTAATTCTCTAATTTGTGCTTCATCTGCAAAGCTTCCTTCCATAGTACCAGCTTTTAATTTTAATACTTCGTGTTCTTTACTAAAGTTATTTAACACACGAGCAGCTGCTGTTACGTCATCATAACTAAATGCTACGGCACAAGGACCTTTTAAGTAATCTTCCATTTGTTCTAAGTTTAGTTCTTTATACGCACGAGATGAGATATTATTTTTAATAACTTTTAATTCAACTCCTTCAGCACGTAATTGTTTACGTAAATCTTTTAACTCTTCTACTGTTAAACCAGCATATTCAACAATTACTGTTGCAACCGAATTATTTAATTTTTCAACGATTTCAGTTACTTCTTGTTGTTTTTTATTAATTGCTTGTTGACTCATGATTTTCCCCCTTTCCTTTTTAACCAAAAAAAACCTGCATAGCAAAAAGCCTTACAGGTTAGTACAATGAGTACCTCGGTAGGATTTATGGTTACCTACTGTCTTTGGCTTTTCTAAAATATTATAACAAATATTAGCCAAAGATGTTAATATTTTTTGTTTTTAATTCCCTTAGTAAAGAAAATCGCATATACAATAAATGAATATATTAAAAATGCTAAAGTTATTAACAGTAAGATATTAGCAAATTTATTAGGAATGTTAGGGAAAATAACTAAAATTAGACAACTTACATAAAAAACCAGTGTTGATATTTTACCCCAGATTTTGGCACCTTCAATTCGTTTTGTTACACCAACACAGATTATCCCTAGCACTGCTAATACCACCTCTTTGATGACAAATAAGACACATACAACTAATGCAAACTTATAGCGATACATTAACACAATAAGCAAGCTGAATTGTAAAAGCTTATCTGCTACAGGATCTATAATCTTACCCCAATCGGTTATCATATTAAACTTACGTGCAATTAGCCCATCTAAAAAATCAGTAAATTCCATAAAAGCTAATAACCCAAATGCAAGTGGGTAGTTTTCAAACTTAATATAACTTGTTACAAAGATTGGAATAATTAAGATTCGTAAATAGCACAAACAGTTAGGAATAGAAAATAAATCACGGACCTTCATTTTACTCCAAACCAATTTTACTTAATTATTTAGTTTTACGAATTTGATCAAAATCAAATAATTCAGAACCAGTATCATCTCCTAATAAACTATTAACTTCTAATTCGATTTTTTCGTTTTGTGGATCAATACTAACAACACGTAGTTGTTGTCCTTCATACAAATCGTGACCTTCCACAATTACAGTATCACCAACATTTAGCTCTATACTAATTTGGTTGGCTACATTTTTCATAACAGTGATTTCATCATCTTCCATTGGACTTGGTTTTTCTTTCATACTTGAGATACCTGAATATCCTGTTACATATTGTATTCCACGTACAAAGAAAATTGCTTCATTAGAGTTTTCCATTTGAACAAAAATGTATCCTGGATATAATAAACGTTCTTTATGTTTTAATTGATTACGCACAAAACTATATTCTTGTATTGTAGGTAAATAGATTTCACCAATTAAGTTATCCATGTGTTCTTTATTAATTTGTGCTTTTAAACTATCAATTACTTTTTGCTCATAGCCATTGAAAGTTCTTACTCCAAACCATTTTTTTTCCATTAACACTCCTAATTATGCATATAAGAAACTAATTACATATTTAATTACAGAATCCATTACAGCCAAAATAATTGTTAATAAAACAATAACAAATAATGTTACACCAAAGAATTTCATAACATCTTTACTTTTTGGCCACGTTACATCTTTAAGTGCTTGAAAATAACCTTTAATACTATTCATAGTTGCTCCTATTTATTTTCTTTATGCATTGTATGTTTTTTGCAGTGTTTACAATATTTCTTCACTACTAAACGTTCTTGCATGTTACTTTTTTTCACGCTGTAGTTAGAATGCATGCATTCACTACAGACTAACAATATTTTTGTTTTCATATGCTTTATTATATCATTTTTTAAGAATTGATTGTAATAATTTGGGCTTTGTTTTTAAGCAATGTCTAATTTTAGCGATAGCGCGTTTAACTGTTGCTGGACTTACATTATAGATTTGGGCGATTTTTGGAATTTTATACCCTTCTAAATGAGCGATGTAATATCTTGCATCTTCAGCAAATAGATCATATAATTGATCATACATAAATTTAGTTTTAATTTCAGCTTCATATACTGCTTCAATATCCACATTTTCACTAATCACATCTTGTAATTTAGCTCCACTTCTTATTTCATCTTCAAAATAATAATGATTGTGGTAAGCTCGTTTAGAAGCACATTCACGACGTAATTGTTTTAACATATAGTTCTTCGCAAAGTATATAAGAATGTATGTGCACGAGCTACTCCATTAAATTGATATTCATCAATCCACTCTGGATATTTCATAACAATCATATGAAAGTAATCTAATTTATCGAAATGACAATTATTATTGTAATAACGATTAATTATATGATATACCATCGACTTAGTTTCTAAGATAATTCCTTCTAACGCTTCATCGCTATGAGTACGTAAATACTCGTTAATATATTTATCTAACATTTACTTCCTCGCATATGTTCAAAACCTAATATTGTTACGGCACAGCTTACATTTAAGCTATTAACATGACCTTGCATGGGAATTGTGATACTCATATCACTATGTTTTTTCATCATTCTACTTACTCCTTTGTCTTCACCACCAATGATTACTGCCAGAGGACGCTCATAGATGTTATCATCAACTTGGAAGTTTCCATGCATATCTAAATCGGCAATCCAATATCCGTTTGCTTTTAGTTTTTCAATTGCTTGTACTAAATTATTCACGCGACAAATATCAACATAGTTAATTGCACCTGTACTAATTTTACTAACAGTAGCATTAACAGGAGCACTACGACGTTTATTAAGAATAATTCCTTCAATTTGAAAAGCATCACAAACTCTTAAGATTGCACCTAGATTATGGACATCTTGGACTTCATCTAAAATCAAAAACATCGGGTTATTGTTAAGATCATGTTTTGCCATTAACTCCTCAATTGACAAATAAGAAATTGGTGCAACAATAAGTGCTACACCTTGATGATTGGCCTTGTTTGTCAATTGATCTAAATATTGTCTCTCAACATATACGACAGGCACATTATTTTGACTTGCCAATTTAGTGATTGTCTGATCTTTTTTATCTTTTTGGATATATACTTTATTTACAGATTGTGCATGAAGTGTTTCAATTACACTGTTACGACCAGCAATTATTTGTTCTTGGCTTTCATGCATAATGTTCCTTCCCGAGTGTCCTTTAATATGTATCCTTGACTTTCAATTTCATCTCTGATTGCATCAGCTCTTTGATAATCTTTGGCTTTTTTACTCTCTTCTCGTTGGTTAATTAATTCTTTGATCAATGCCGGAATTTCATCTACTTGATACTCTAATCCTAAAAGATAAATTCCACTATTAAAGATTTTTTGTGATTCAATACTATCATCTTTAATTACTTGTAATAAATATGTAATTAAATTAGGTGCATCAAAATCTTTATTAACAATTGTTAATGTTTCACCCAAGGCAAAATCCATATCTAATGTAGTTCGACGTTGAGCATAATCATAAAACTTATTATCAATTGTTTTCGTACTATCTATAAATTCATCTGTTAAATTGATGGGTTGACGATAATTGGTTTGAAACATCACTAAACGTAAAATGTTACTTGAATATTCATTAATGAAATCTTTTGCTAAAAAAGTATTTCCTAAACTTTTAGACATTTTTTCATTATTAATATTAATAAATCCATTGTGCATCCAATAATTAGCTAATGGACCACTACATGCCATTGATTGAGCATTTTCATTTTCATGATGCGGGAACTGTAAATCTATTCCACCACCGTGAATATCAATTTTATCTCCTAATAAATCACGAATCATTACAACACATTCTGTATGCCATCCTGGTCGTCCGTGAGACCAAGGACTTTCCCAATTAATTCCTTGTGTTGTTTTTTTCCATAAAGTAAAATCATTAGGATTTCTTTTTTTCGTATTTTGCTCAATACGACTGGCTTCTTGATTTTGTTCAATATTTAAGTTACTAACTATTCCATAATCTTCAACTTTACTTACATCAAAATAAACATCACCATCGATCACGTATGCAACTTCTGTCTTAACTAGTTGGTCGATAAAATCAATAATTTGATCCATTGTTTCCATTACTCGTGGTTGATGTGTATAACTTACTCCTAACTTGTTTAACACATCACTAAAAGCTTCCATATTAATTTGCACTAATTCTTGCTCACTAATACCTTGCTCGTTTGCACGATTAATGATCTTATCATCCACGTCAGTAACATTAGATACATACACAACATTATAACCATTTTTTTGAAAAACTTTATTAACAAAATCAAAAAAAATAATAGGTCGCGCATTCCCAATATGGATATCACTATAGACAGTTGGACCACAAACATACATCTTAATTTCACCATTTTTTAATGGTTTAAATGTCTCAATTTGTTTAGTTTGTTCATTATAAATTTGCATTATACTCCTTTGAAATAGGCACTTACACAACTAGGCACTAAATGATCGATGTCATCTTTATAACTTAAAACTTCCCAGACAACTGAAGATGAAATGTGGAGGAATTCTGGGCTAGTAAACATATAAATCGTTTCTAAATTTTTGTATAATTTTTTGTTATTAATTTCTAAAACTTGCTCATATTGATAATCATTATTATTTCTAATTCCTCTTAATAAAATATGATAGTCATGTCTTCGACAATACTCAACAATTAATTCATCATTACTATCAACTTCAACATTTTCTAAACCAATTTCTTTAATTGCTTCTTTAATTAAATTAACACGCACTTCGACATCTAAACGGTTGTTTGTATCAACTACAACTACTACCACTTTCTTAGCAATTTTACTGGCGCGTTGAATTAAATCTAAATGTCCTAAGGTAATCGGATCAAAAGATCCAGGAAATACAATAGTATCCATTATGCTCCTTTGATAAAATAAAAACTACTGGCTCCGTATTTTCGGTAATCATAAACAAGAGGGTGCTCAAATTTAGTATCACTAGCTAATTCAATAATCAATTTTCCATTTTCTGTTAATAAATTATTAGTAAAGATAATTTCTAATAATTTATTAACGATATGTAAATCAATATCATAAGGGGGATCCATGAATACAAAGTCCCATTGGCTTGTGTTTGCTTCTAAAAAGCACACACAATCACTCTTCACGACATCAATTTGTCCTTCAACTATTTCATTATTCTTATTAATTATTTTAATACTTTTAATATTATTATCAACACATGTAACTTTACTAGCACCTCTAGATAAAGCTTCTATTCCAATACTCCCGCTTCCAGCAAATAAATCAAGAAAGCTAGCATCATAAATATCCATACCAATAATATTAAATATTGCTTCTTTAGAACGATCCATTGTTGGTCTAATGCTTAAATCTTCAGGCGCTGCTAGTTTGCGATTACGATATTCACCACTTATAATTCGCATATTTACCCTAACATGAAAAATATGACACTTGCAAAACTAAATAATAAGATTAAGAAAATAATTGACGTAATAATTAAAGCTAGACGTAAATGTTTACACCTATTTTCTAAAGTTCTAATGCGATCAACCATTAATTCTTGTTGTTTTAAAACATGTTTCATCTCTTCTTCGTGTTTATCTACCACATTTGTGACTGCATCTAAATAAATAAAATTTTCTACTTGTTGTTTCATTATGCCTCTCTTGTTATATTATAACCTTGTAATAGTTTTTCTTGTAAGCCAAACATTTCTTCTTCTTCACTTGGAGTGTGATGATCATAACCTAGTAAGTGTAGGAATCCATGGGTAATTAAAAACAATAATTCTCTTTTTTCTGAATGATGATATTCTTGAGCTTGCTCAATTACTTTATCAATATTAATGATAATATCCCCTAAATATTGTTCTTCTTGATCTAAATCACAAAAAGTTAATACATCTGTTGGATAATCTTTTTCTCTAAACTCATAATTTAACTCGTGCATGCGCTGACTTTCGACAAAGACCAAACTAAATTGATAATTAGGTTTTAATGTATCTACTAAATAATTACAATACTCAATAATATAATCTTCATTTATTAATTGATTATTTTCTGTTTCATTAAATAAATTCATATCATCCTTATTTTAACAAATTAATCTTGACCACTTGCATGTTTCACAATGTTTTTTAAATGATAACTAATATTCGATTTAGTTAAATTATCTTCATTAATTTCTGCCAATTCACTTAAACTCATTTGTGGATATTGTTCTCGTAATTTAGCAACCATTCTGGCTTTAGTTGAAAGCGAGTCAAAACGACCATCTTTTTTTAATTGCTTAATCGCATCAATTTGTTTTTGACTTGCACTGATCGTTTTATAAGTATTAGCTACATCAGCATTATTATATCGATTATTAACTAAATATAAATCACGTCCAATTCGTTCGTCTTCAAATTGAAATAACGTATCCTTACAGCCAATTAGATTTAAGAAATCACCGATTTCTTCACTCTTATTTAAATAAAGTGCCTTACCTCTTTTACGATTAGTTACTTTAAAATTAATATTGTAATCTTTACATACATCAATGATAAATTTTTGAACTAATTCATCTTTGATTCTTAATTCTAAATGATATTGCTTTTCTCTAATCGGTGAATTAACACTTCCTAAGCAGATAAAAAAATAACGAATCATCAGGAAGTTTAATTCACGATCTTGTTGTTTTTTTAAATTTTTATAGTTTATTTGTTTATCATAGACACATAATTTCGTAAAAGATAATATATTTTCTAATTCATTATAGACTTTTAGACTAAATACTTCGCGTTCAATCGAAAAATTTCTTCTTGTTGTACTATTAATCTGGTATTGACACTCTAAAAATACCCAATCAACAATATTAGTTGCTATTTTGATTAAATCACTAAAGCTTGATTTAATCTCTAATATATTTCTACCTTGTTGTATACGAATTTTCCCTAAACTCTTAATAATTGTACTAAGAACGATTTCTTGATGTTCAATAGGATATTCTACACCCAGTAATTCTTGCTTAACATTTTGCGTAAATGAATCAAAATTACTCATATCTTTCCCTTTTTTTAAATTAATTTATGTTATAATAAACTATATCTATAATTATATCATAAATTAGCAGGAGTCTTATGAATAAATATACCAGAAATCGTAAAATATTCTTTTATTTAAAACAAATTTGTTTAGTCTTAGCATTCCTTAGTGCTATAATCTTTGGACTTAAATCTATATTATCTATTGGTGCTAATGTGGTAGCTAAAAGTTCACTTAATGCCCTTGAATCACCAATTAGTATTTTACTAATTGGAGGAGATACAAGTGAGGAACGTAAAACAGTTCCTTTAACTGATTCAATTATTCTTTTAACTATTAACCCTAAAAACGAGCGTGGCAATGTTAGTATTGATGCTTTATCTATTCCTCGTGATAGTCGTGTTGAATATGCTTGTGGAGTTGGTGTAAACGGGTCTAAACCAATAGGTAAAATAAATAGTGCCTTTGGTGTTGGGTATAGTACTAAACAAAACGAAGAAGATGGAATTGATTGTACAGTTAAAACTGTCGAAAACCTGCTTGATACAAAAATAGACTATTATGCATATACTAACTTTGATGGATTAATTAAAATCATCGACGCAATTGGTGGTGTTGATATTAATGTTCCTTATGAATTCTGTGAACAAGATTCAAAAGACCAACAAGGAACTGTATGTTTAGTAGCAGGGCCACAAACATTAAATGGAGAACAAGCTTTAGCTTATGCTCGTCAACGTAAAGCAATCAATCCTAAAAGAGGAGCAAGTGGAGATGATTGGGAACGTAACATTCGTCAACAAGAAGTTATCGCTGCTATTATGAAAAAAATCCTCTCAAACCCTCGTGAATATGCAGGTGAAGTGTTTGGAGCTGTAAACCAAGGTGCAATCAAAATGAATATTGATTTAGGTACTTTATCTAAATTAGCCAACTTTGGAGTAAACTTATTTAATAACGTTAATGATACCTTAACTTCTCAAGGAGATTTAAACTTACTTTCTAAAAGTAGTGTCTTTAACCATAAAGTTGCACTTGATTCTAATACTAATGTGTTTGGTCTAACAACTAACGAAAGTAAGAAAACATTAGCAGATTTATATCCTGAACAAGGAAAAAATAATGTTTATTATGAAAATACAACTGTTAATTATTTAAACGTAAATTACAAAAACACAGCTGCACCAACTGTTAAACAAGTGGGAGAAGAGAAAAAACAATTGACGATTGAGATTTCAATGGTTACTATTGGTACTGAAAATGATCCAGCTGGAACTAGCGAGCAAATTATACCTAAAGATAGTTTAGAATATTATCAAGTATTTGTTGACCAAGCACGTAATGAAAAACCTACTACTAAAAATAATCCCTTAATCAACTCTCAGCCTCAACCTAAACAAAACCAATAGCAACAACCTCAAAATTACAATAGAAAAACATGGGAATAATCCCATGTTTTATTTTTTACAATATCTTTTCATTAAATCTTGCTTATATTATAACAAATCTTCATTACAATACTAATTATTGGTAGATTTTTTAGCTTTATTATTCATCTCTTTAATTTGTTTACACGCAGAATCTATTTGATCAGTGTAATTTTGATAATAAAAATATACTTTCCCTTCTTGAAAATTAGGATTTCTACCACATCTTCCCGCAATTTGGACTAAACTAGCTTTATCATATAAAGGATTATCACTATCCATTACATACACATCTAGATCTTTAAAAGTTACTCCTCGTTCTAAGATCGGGGTTGTAATTAAAATATCTATTTTATTATTAGCGAAGTCTTCAATTAAAGTTCTTCGATCTTCTTTACTACTATGGACATAGTCTATCTTTTTATTTACCAATATCTTTAGCAAAAAGATGGATAGCTTTTGACATTCCTGCTTGTTACAAACAAAGATTAATTGTGGTCGAGCAATCTTTGTATATAATTTTTTAAACAACCAATAATAAATAAATTTATTTTTGGTTGGTAAATAACGTAAATATGGTTCAGGTAGCAAATAATTATGCCAGCGTTTATAAATAATAAATGTATTTAACATCAAATCCTCAATCATCTTTGATGGGGTTGATGTTAAACAACAATATATTCCACTTTCAGTTAAACTCGTATTTAACGCATACATAAACTTAGGATGATAAGAAAAAGGAAAAGCGTCCACTTCATCAACTATAACTAGATCAAATACTTGCTTACATTTAAGTAATTGATTAGTCGTCATCACAAAAATTTGTGTATCTTCTTTTTCTTTTGTTACTCCATTAACTATACTGACTTTTGTATTAGGAAAGAACTGCCGAAGACGCTTTGCTATTTCATAGAGAATATCAATGCGGGGAATACAGAAACATACTAATTTATTTTGTTTTAAGATATATTCAATTGCTTCAAAACTTATTTCTGTTTTCCCCGCACCACAAACAGCCCAAATTAAGCAATTTTGTTTTGTTTTGATATTATCGATGATAAAATTACTCGCTTGTTGTTGTAGAGACGTTAGATTTAAATTTTGTAATTGATCTTGATATGCTTGATAAGGAATCGGTCCAGGTAGTCGATATAAATAATCTTCTTTTGTGAGCAATCCTAATTCACTACACTCAGAGCAGTGATCTTCCTTGACAACACTGCCACAACGTTGGCAAATATTATCAATTATTGCCAACGTTGATAAGTAATCTTGTGAAAAAGACGGGTTGATTTGGTTTTTAGTGACACTAAAAACATAATCATATACTTTTTTGCACATACTTCTCCTTTTTTTTGATATAAAGAGGTTAGGAGGTTCGATGATAGAAAAAATATTTCACTTAAAACAAAATAAAACAACAATCAAAACTGAGATCATTGCAGGTATTACCACGTTTCTAGCTGTTAGCTATATAATGTTTGTAAATCCGCAAATATTAAGTCAGGCTGGGATTGATTATCAAGCTGCTTTTATCGTAACTATTGTTAGTAGTGCAATAGCTACACTTTTAACTGGATTTATAGCTAATATGCCAATTGCTTTAGCACCAGGAATGGGAATTAATGCTTTCTTTACATTTACGGTTTGTCTTACCTTAGGGTTTAGTTGGCAAGAAGCATTATTCTCTGTCTTCATTGCTGGATTAATCTTTTTTATCATAAGTATTACAAAGATTAGACAAAAGATTATTCAAGCAATTCCTAATAGTTTAAAAAATGCTGTTGGAGTTGGAATTGGATTCTTTATTACTTTTATAGGCTTAACTAATGCTGGGATTATTGTTGATGATCCGGCAACGTTAATCGCACTTGGTGATATTAAACAACCACTAATACTAATTACAATCTTAGGGATTTTTATTGCGATAATCTTTACTTTAAAAAATAAATCTTTAGCATTGTGTTATACAATGTTAATCACAGTTGTTATTTGTTTAATCACACAATTTCTCTTTAAGATTGATTTAGGGATTAGACCAATAAGTAACATTGTTAGTATTCCACCGAGTATGAAACCTACTTTTATGGCAGCATTTAATGCAGATGTTTGGAAACTATTTTCTAACTTCAACTTTTGGGTGGTTGTCTTCTCATTCATCTTTGTTGACTTATTTGATACAACAGGAATGCTATTATCAGTTAGTAAAAAAGCTGATTTTATTCTTCCTGATGGAACAATTAAAAATGGAAACAAAGTAATGGCTTGTGATGCTGGAAGTACAATTATTGGAAGTGTATTAGGAACTAGTCCAGTAACAGCGTTTGTTGAAAGTTTATCAGGAATTGCTGCTGGGGGAAGAACAGGACTTACTGCAGTAGTTACTGGAATATGCTTTGTCTTAAGTATCTTCTTCTTTCCAATTGTAAGTTTTCTCTCACCAATTATGAATGCCATTACAACACCAGCTTTAGTATTAGTCGGTATTATGATGATCTCTAATATAGTTGATATTGATTTTACTAACTTTAAAAATAGTGCTTCATCATTCTTAACAATTATTATCACTCTAGCAGCTTATTCAATCTCAGAAGGAATTGCTGTTGGAATTATTACTTATGTAATATGTAGTATCTTTAATAAAGAAGCGCGCTGCTTACCAGTGTTATTATATATTCTTTGTGGATTCTTTATTATTCACTATCTATTACTCTAAGTACTTTATTATACCCCTAAAATTAAAAAATATCCTATGTTATTAAACATAGGATATTTTTGTATATTATTTATTTAAATTATAGAATGTTTTAATTCCTTTAAATACACCTGCTCCTGCTAATTCATCTTCAATTCGCATTAATTGGTTGTATTTAGCAATACGGTCTGTTCTTGATAAAGAACCTGTTTTGATTTGTCCAGCGTTAGTCGCAACTGCAATATCAGCAATTGTTGCATCTTCAGTTTCACCAGAACGGTGAGAAACGATAGCTGTGTAACCTGCTTCTTTTGCCATTTCAATTGCATTGAAAGTTTCTGTTAAAGTACCAATTTGGTTTACTTTAATTAAGATTGAGTTACATACACCTTTTTTAATTCCCATTGCTAGACGTTCTGTATTAGTTACAAATAAGTCGTCACCTACTAATTGTACTTTATCACCTAAACGTTCTGTTAATAATTTATTTCCAGCCCAGTCATTTTCATCTAAACCATCTTCAATACTAATGATTGGATATTTTTTAACCCAGCTTTCGTATAAATCAACTAATTGTTTAGCACTTAATTTTTTACCTTCACCTTTTAATTCATATTTGTTAGTTTTTTTATTGTAGAATTCACTACTTGCAGCATCCATCGCTAACATTACATCTTTTCCAGGTTTATAACCTGCTTGTTTAATTGCTTTCACAATTACTTTAATTGCTTCTTCATTACTACTTAAGTTTGGTGCAAATCCACCTTCATCACCAACAGCAGTAACTTGTTTCATTTTGTGTAATACATCTTTAAGGGCGTGGAAAACTTCACTACCCATTTGTACTGCTTGCGCCATAGATTTAGCTCCAACAGGTACGATCATAAATTCTTGGATATCAACACTATTATCAGCGTGACTTCCACCATTTAAAATGTTCATCATTGGTACTGGTAATTCTTTAGAATTAAATCCACCTAAATATTTATATAAAGGTAAATCTAATTCATCAGCAGCAGCTAAAGCACAAGCCATAGACACACCTAAGATTGCATTAGCTCCTAATTTCTTTTTGTTTTTAGTACCATCTAATTTAATCATAGTTTCATCGATTAAAACTTGATCTGTTACTTCAAAACCGATAATTTTTGGTGCAATTTTATCATTAACGTTTTTAACCGCTTTTAATACACCTTTTCCATTATAACGATTTTTATCTCCATCACGTAACTCAACAGCTTCGTGTTCTCCTGTACTTGCTCCTGAAGGAACGATAGCACGACCAAATCCTCCAGCTTCTGTATAAACTTCAACTTCTACAGTTGGATTTCCACGTGAATCTAGTACTTCACGACCATAAATATCTAAAATAATTGACATTATCTCTCCTCTTTCTACAACATTATTATAGCATAAAAAATAATATTCGGTTGTTATAAACAAAAAAAAATCTATCCTAAATGTTTTCGTTTGAAATGCAACACCTTGGAATTATTGATAAAATTACTAAAA
>ERZ1026780.221-NODE-221-length-49480-cov-7.684977_pt1 | contig 49480 bp, 50 predicted proteins | sample MGYA00380126_ERZ1026780 | MGnify/ENA primary metagenome ERZ1026780 (study PRJEB33269, sample SAMEA4719762) | human gut metagenome | biome: human-associated habitat; feature: organic feature; material: feces | place: Cameroon | collected 2013-10 ... | reverse complement strand
TTTCCGCACCGCATTTTCACCGCAAATAACCATCGCAATCATCTGAATAACACATTGAAAACCCCGCAACCACACAACCAACCGCCGCAATCGCACCACAATTTCGCCACCTTGGCAACAAAAATGCAGGAAATCAAGCATGTACACGCCGAAAATACACCACAATTTTGCCGTTTCCGCACCGCATTTCGCCGAAATCTGACTGAAAACCTCCGTTTCATGTTTCCAAATCGCAGAACAGAACTACTGTTTCGGCGTTTTTGTACAACATTTTCGCTGCTTTGAACACTGGAAACATGGATTTCGTGTATTGAAACCGCCGAAAAATCAGTGTGATACGTGGAATTTGTGTTCGGAATGTGGGTAATGAGTGTGCGGTGGTTCGTTTTCGTGTTCGGAAAAAGGTAAAATTATGTGTAGGAACGATGAAATGGTGTTCGGAAACGTGGTAATGGTGTAATTGAAATATCGAAATGGTGTTCGGAAGCGGGTTGTTTGTGCCGGGATTTGTCGTTTTCGTGTTCGGAAAAAGGTGAAATTATGTTTTTGATCGATGAAATGGTATTGGGAAAGGGGGTAATGGTGTGTGAAAGCGAGGGAATTCGGTTGGGAATGGGGGGAATGGTGTCGGGAAGTGAGGAAATGAAAAAGGCGGACTTCGTGTCCGCCTCCTGCCGACTTGCGTCGGGCATGAGCAACTTCAAAAAATAATATAAGATTTCTTCGTTTTCTGTTTCCGGTTCTTCGTTTTCGAGTTGCGTTTTTACTCTTGCAGGCCTCCGACAGAGAGATCTACCAACCTGAATCCTGCCTTTTTCATCTGTGTATTCAGCTCCGTGGAGGGGCGAAAGTTCACTTTCACGCCTCGAATCGTGTCAACCGTGACTGCGTCTGCGCTATCTACGGCCTTGGAACTGATGGCAGGCGTGAAGTTTCCGAGGATTCCCAACTGTATTGCTTTGCCTTGCGAGAGGGAATACATCATTTCGCTCTCGAAATTCTTCAATACCGACATTACATCGCCCTCACTCAATGCCGAATGATCGGCTATTCGTTTTGCGATTTCGCTTAATCCGATTGGCTTTTCCCTGAAAATGCGTGCCAAAAACTTCTCTCCCGGATTGCGACCGACCGAAATCAGTCTCTTTACCTTTACGTATCCTATGGGCATAATGGTGTTATTTGATTGTTATTACTGCGTTCCGCTGTCGGAACATTTGCTTTTTCTTCTCGGAGAACGTTGTTTTGTGTTCGATTATTGCGTAAATGAATTATTTTTTTTGAAGTTTTCGATGATGGGAAGCGATGTTTTTGAACTCGGAATGCTTTTTTTCGGACGATAATTCGGCGTTTTCGGGCATGGAAAGTGCTTTTTTCGACATTGGAAAATGCCTTTTTCTATACCTGAAAGGCTGTTGTGATGGTTTTGAAACGCTTGAAAGCATGTGGGATACGTGAAAACGGTGTTGCGAAACGGGCAATCCGTATAGGAAGGTGCCGTATAGGCGTCGGAAACGGGCTGATCGGTGTCGGAAAAATTTCGCATTCGTGTCGGTTTATGTTGTTTTTGTAAAGAAATATCGGTTTTTGCTGTGCGTAATTTGCGGGAATGTGGTATCTTTGCTCGTTGAATTGCAATGCGGAACGGGTTGTTTGTGTTTCTGTTTCGGCTGTTGCGGGTGATAAAAACGGTGTCGTGAAATGAAAAAAGGCTTTTCGAGGTTTGCGTTTTATTGGGGTTCGGTGTTCGGATGCGGCGTGTTTCTGTTTCAAATCCTGAGTGCTGTGCTTCATTTTTCGGGGAATTTCTTCCAAACTTTGGCGTATTCGCTTATCGTTATTTCGTCTTTGATTTTCGTTTACACCAAATTCAGGCGTGAAAATCCTTCTTTGCAACCGGGTTTCGGTCGTTCCTTGGGTTTATTGACGCTTGTGAGCCTTGTGATGTCGCTGTTCTTTACCTTATATACGGTGGTTTTGATTGCGAAAATCAATCCTTCGTTGATTCAAGATGCCTTGAATCGGATGGCGGTTCTGGCGGAAGGGTATGGCGATTACGCCGATGTGCTGAATGATGACGGCGTTTATGGGATTGTGGAAGCGGCTTTCGTGTTCTCGAACTTCTTTTTCGACTTCTTGGGAAACTTCTTTTACTCTTTGTTGATAGCCTTTGTGTTTACGAGAAACGGCAATCGCAGATTTGGAACGTTCGATAATGGTAACGGAAACGGGCGGTATTAGGTTGTGTTTAGGCGGTTTGTAATATAAAAACGGTGCGATGAGTAAGGGAAAGGACGGTTTGCAAATGAGAAAAAGGGGCTTGGGAGGCGTGGTTCTGCGTTACGGCATTTTGATTGGGGTGATTTTGTCGGTGTTTTTGGTCGTTCGGTGGTCGGTTTCGATGCCTGCGGCGGCTCCGATGGGGTTTGCGGAATGCGGAGTGCTGTTTGCCGTTTTGCTTTTGGGCTTTTGGCGTTTCAAACGCTCGGTTCAGGGCAGGGAAGCGGGCTTCGGAAGGCGGTTTTCCTTCGTTTGGCTGACGGCAATCGTGGGTTTGATGATTTATTCCGCATTTATGTACATATATATTATAGGTATAGATGCCGAAATGCAGCAAAGGTGTTTGGATTTGCAGAGAAGGCAGGTGGCGAACGGCGGTTTGAGCGAGGAGAAGCTCATGGAAACGGTTCGGCCTTCCTATATTGCGTTCTCGGTTGCCTTGATTGGTGGTGCGTTTTCGGCGGTTTGGGCTGCGGTTCTTGCGTTTTTCTTTCGGAAAAGGAGGAATTTACGTTGCAAATCGGCGGAATCGGATTGTGAATGAATGAAATCAAATCGTTAAAGGAATGGATATATCGATAATTGTGCCGTTATTCAATGAGGAAGAGTCGCTTCCGCATCTCGAAGCGTGGATCGACAGGGTGATGAGGGCGAACGGCTTTTCGTATGAGGTGATAATGGTCGATGATGGGAGCAAAGACGGCTCGTGGAGGGCGATCGAGAAGCTCTCTTCGGCGAATCCCTGTGTCAAAGGGGTGAAATTCAGACGTAATTACGGCAAATCGGCGGCGTTGAACGTCGGTTTCGAGCATGCAGAGGGCGATGTGGTGGTTACAATGGACGCTGACCTGCAGGATAGTCCCGATGAAGTGCCGGAATTGTACCGAATGATAATGGAGGAAGGCTATGATCTGGTGTCGGGTTGGAAGAAAAAGAGGTACGATTCGGCGATTGCGAAGAATATTCCCTCGAAACTGTACAACGCAACGACGAGATTGCTTTCGGGAATAAGGTTGCACGATTTCAATTGCGGCTTGAAGGCTTACAAAAGGGCGGTTGTGAAGTCGATTGAGGTCTATGGCGAGATGCACAGGTACATTCCCGTGATTGCAAAGTGGGCAGGATTCAATAAAATCGGCGAAAAGGTCGTTCAACATAGGAAAAGGGAGTTCGGAGTCTCCAAATTCGGAATGAATCGCTTCGTAAACGGGTACTTGGACTTGATTTCGATAATGTTCGTCTCCAAATTCGGAAAGAAACCCATGCATTTCTTCGGCTTATTGGGCAGTTTGATGTTCTTTGTCGGCATAATCTCGGCAATGGTTCTGGGAATTCAGAAGCTGGTTGCCCTGAATAACGGAGAGATGATGCGTTTGGTTACCGATTCTCCTTATTTCTATCTGTCATTGGTTACGATTGTGTTGGGAACACAGCTGTTTCTGACCGGATTTGTGGCGGAACTGATTGGCAGAAACTCGCCTACGAGGAACGTTTATTTGATTGAGAAAGAACTGAACTTGAATGATGAAGACGAAAAGCATAATCGAACAGAGCATAGAGCTTAAAAGGGAAATCGCAGAGAACTCTGCGTTGTTGGAAAGGGTGGAAAAGGCTGCGGAAACGATAAGCGGGGCTTTCAGAAAGGGGCATCGCGTTTTCTTTTGCGGCAATGGCGGAAGTGCTTCCGATGCTCAGCATTTGGCGGCGGAGCTTTCGGGACGGTTTTACTTCGATCGCCCGCCTCTTGCGGCGGAAGCGTTGCATGTAAACACTTCTTACCTGACCGCAGTGGCCAATGACTATTCGTATGACTTGGTTTTCGCACGGGCAGTCGAGGCTTTCTGCAATGAAGGCGACGTTCTGGTCGGTCTGTCCACCTCAGGCAATTCCCGTAACGTGGTTAACGCATTCGAAACCGCCAAAAAGAAAAACGCATTCGTTATTGCACTGACGGGAAAGGGTGGCGGAGAAATGGGAAAACGAAGCGATATTCTTATAGACGTGCCTTCCGGCGACACGCCTCGCATACAGGAGGCTCACATAATGATAGGTCATATCATCTGTCAGCTTGTCGAAGAGAGTTTATTCGGAAAAGGAGAAGGGAAATGAGGAGAGCGAGTGAGGCAACGGCTTTGTTCTTGGACAGAGACGGGGTTATAAATGTGCGAAAGCACGGAGGATACATTCAAACGCCCGAAGAGTTCCGCTTTTTGGAGGGAGTGCCGGAGGCTTTTGCGATTTTCGCAAAGTATTTCGACAAGATAGTAATCGTAACCAATCAACAAGGCATAGGAAAGGGGCTTATGAGCGAGGAGGACTTCGAGGCGATATGCGGGAAGATGAGAACGGAAATTCAAAACGCAGGAGGAAGAGTGGATTATGTTTTTCACTGTCCGCAACTCGCCAAGAGCAATCCCTTCGACAGGAAGCCGTCGGTGGGAATGGGCTTGAAAGCAAAGAAAATGTTCCCGATGATAAATTTCAAGGACAGTATAATGGTCGGAGACAGCCTCAGCGATTTGGTTTTCGGGAAAAGGCTGAAGATGCACACCGTTCACATATCCGATAACTGCGAGGAAGCCCGCAGACACCCTGAAAGGATAGATTTAAGGTTCGGTTCGCTTTTGGAATTTGCTAAATACATGGAATATGAAAAGAATAGGAAAGTTAAGTAGTTTGTTTTTGTTGACGGGCTTGTTATTTGCCCTCGTCGATGCGAATGCTCAGAACAATGTCGATGCGAAAGGCAGGAAGCAGGGGCGCTGGTCGAAGACTTATTCCGACGGAAAGTTGAAGTATGAGGGTGAGTTCAAGGACGATTGCGAGGTAGGGGACTTCAAGTACTATAATAAGGACGGCAGTTTGAAAGAGAAAATAAGCTATAAGGGCGATTGCAAGACGGGGTACTGCGAAGTGTATTATCGCAAAGGGCAGGTCATGAGCAGCGGAGAGTATCTCAACAAGAAAAAGAACGGTGTTTGGAGTTATTACTCTGTCGATGGCAAACTTCTAAGCAAAGAAACATACAAGGAGGGGCTGAAAGAGGGTGAGGAAACGATATGGGACACCAAGGGAAATGTGTTGGAGAAAATCAATTACAAGAAAGGCAAAAAGAACGGGGAGAATTACAAGTATCTTTATGCCGAGGGATTTCAGACATATACCTACGTTGATGACGTGAAAGAGGGTGATTATCGGAATTATTACTCCGATAAACAGCCAAGAATTGAGGGACAATACTCGTCAGGCAAGAAGGACGGAGTGTGGACTTACACCGATCAAGCGAAACGGAAGATGAGAGTGCAGGTTTGGAAAGCCGATGTATTGATTTCCGACAAGATAATCCTGCGATTGAGAGATAAGGAAAGGGGGATTGCAGCCGAAGAAATCGTTTGTCTTTATCCATTGGGAAAACAAACATGCGTTGTATTGTCAAACGGAGAAAAGTTGACATGTTTCAATTCGTATGATCAAATACTTGATTGCACGGACGGGAATTACCTTATCCGTTTGAACGAAAAGAATAATCTTTATGTCAATCCCAATGCCGTGAAATCCGTAAAGGAAAACATCGACGGGCAGGCGGAAGTGATTACAGAGCCAAAGACGGATATAAAAATCATTGCCGATAAGGAGGGATTGAAAGCCGTTCATTCCGTTTTGAACAAAGAAAAAATCGGAAAGTAAACGCTCGATTAAATGAAAGAAAAGGTCGTATTGGCTTTAAGCGGCGGAGTTGACAGTCTTTCCGCCGCTCTTTTTTTGCGTGAAGAGTTCGATGTGATAGGTTTGCATCTGCATACGTACGGAGATAAGGAGGATTTGACGCTTTTGCAAGAAGCATGTACAAGGTTTTCCGTTCCTTTATATGTGGAAGATGTCAGAAAAGACTTTCGCTACAAAGTCATGGAGAAAGTAAAGCAAGAGTACCTCGCCGCACGTACCCCGAATATTTGCACACACTGCAATGCCGAATTGAAAATTCCAGCTTTGCTGTCCTTTGCCGACAAGATGAATATACGTTATGTGGCAACGGGGCATTATGCAAGGCTTGCACGAAACGGAAACAACCATTTTATCCGAATGGCAAAGGACAGATGGAAAGACCAATCTTATATGCTTTATCGTCTGAGCAGGGAGCAACGCTCACGATTGTTGTTGCCTCTTGGCGAGAGACTGAAACAAGACGTAAAACGATATGCAGCTGAAAACGGATTGCATGATGTTGCTGCACAAAGGGAAAGCTACGGACTATGCTTCACGGAGGGAAAATCATACAGCGAGTTTCTGAGAGAGGAACTGCCGGAAGTGGAAACATTATCGGGAGGTAAGGTGATAGATGAAAGAGGTAATAAAGTTGGAACCCATAACGGTTATCCTTTTTATACGATAGGTCAATGGAAAGGCCTGAATACAACAGAAAAGCTCTATGTCCGCAAACTCATTCCGCAAAGCAATACAATAATAGCCGGTAAGAAAGAGGAGTGTTTCGCAAAGCACCTCCATTTGAAGGATATTCACATTCACCAAGTGGAGAAAGTCCTATCGTCCTCTTCGCAACAACGCTTCCTTATCAAGATAAGAGGTAAGGACGAAGGAACTTTCGGGTCTATCTACATGACCGGCAACAACGATAAGACGATTGATACCATGCAAATTCCCGAAAGCATACGCATAGACTTTGAACAACCAGTCTTTGCTCCCATGGCAGGACAAGATGCTGTGGTTTACGACGGACAAGACACCATTGTACTCGGCGGCACAATCGCTCCAATGCTGTAAAATACAGACAGGGGCAATGATATTCGCATTGCATTCGAACTCTGTGAAGGATTTCTTATTGTGGAATTAGAGATATTGCAGAAAAACTCGCCACTTCAAATTCTTGATTTCGATGATGAGAGTGTAAAAGCATTCACTCGCAAATCGTTCAGGAGACTTTATGAATAGGTTTTTGCGATATGACCGATGGCGTTTATATCATCATGCTCGGAACACAACGAAGAAATCGATAGGCGAGTAATTCGTTGGAAAGCTTCAAACATCACGAAATAGAAGAAGTCGAGTCAACAATTTTTGAGCGGTTTCTTTTGTTTTTTATCTCCGATTCGTCATTACAGCTCGCAGATTTACCGCATTTCACGAGAGTTTAGTCGTCAAAAAGTATCTGAAATTGAAAAATATTTCGGTGTTTATCAGTGTGTTGCGATAAATCGTCAAGAAAAGTTGCCGAAAAATTTGGTGGGTATTGGTTTTTGGTGTACCTTTGCACTCGTTTTCATAAGGATGAATGTTTGATAGCCTCCTTAGCTCAGTTGGTTAGAGCACATGACTGTTAATCATGGGGTCTTAGGTTCAAGTCCTAAAGGGGGCGCTTCAAAGAAAGGAGAAAAGAGATTTGGGTTACCAAATCTCTTTTCTTTTTATACCGTTGCGAATAAGTTCCGAACGAATTTCAATCAGGCTGTTGCTTTAATTCTCTTGTTGATATAGTGATTGGAAAAGATGATATAGAGCAGCGTTATTGCAATGTTGATTACAGCAATCGAAGTCGATATTCCTATTGCTCCGAATTTTTCCGCCGAAAGTGAGTAGAGCAAATATCCTGCAAAGGCTCCGCATACGGAAATAACCATCGGTATATGTGTTTTCTCGAAATAGGTGAAATAATTGAAGTAATATAGGATTAGTGCTGCGAAGACCTGCGAAAGCAGTAGCATAGGCAGGTAGCTTGTTATTTCTCCATAATTGCGAGGGAAGATATTCCATTGCAAAAGCAGGTATGAACCGAACCAGATGAAAATGGAAAGCAGCAAAAGTACGGATAAGATTATTTTTGCATTGCGGTCATTTTTCTTTTTAAGGGTTTGAAGGTTCTTTTCTCCCAGAAAATTCGGCAACCATACGAAATTGAACGATTGAAAGACGATTAAAGGTATTGTTGCCAAAAGAGTGGCAAGGTTATAAGCCCCCATGGCTTCGCTTCCGCAGTAAAGCATGATGAATTGTTTGTCTCCGAAGTTCACAACCGAGTTTACAAGTCCCACAAAACTTAGCGGCAAGCCTATTTTCAATGCTCGAAGCATGTAATCCTTGCGATACTTGCACCAAATCTCTTTTATGAAACTTCTTGCGAACACACAGCACAACAGGAACTCCGTTACGTATGTTATGCTCAAACGGAGCAAAACCTTATCGGTGTCTTTGCTGAGATACAATACCGTTATAACGGCAATATTACAGACAAACATCCTTATCAGATTGAAGGCTTGTATATTCTTTATCTTCTTTGCCGATATGAAATAATAGGTAAGAAAATTGGAGAATATCATCGAGGCGAGTGCAATGAAGAGATACGGACGATAAGACCTGTAATCGAATTGCACATCTTTGCTGTTGTTGACGATATTGAAGAAAGCATAGTCGGCATCGGTGATATAGAACAATGCAAATATGAATGCAAGAAACCCGAATAGACTTATGCTTAATGTGAACAGCATGGAAGCATTGTCTTTCCTGTTTTCCGATGTCTCGATGTATAGTTTGGGTAAAGCACTGTGGTATCCGAGGTTGAGAATGACAGAGCAAGTCATCGCAAAGTTGTAGAGATAGCCGTAAACGCCGAAGTCGTTCTTTGTCATCAGGTGTAGAAAAACCGGAATGAGCAGGAAATTGGCTCCTCTGACCAATACATCGGTTGAGAAAAGCGATAGGCTCTTTTTGATTACGGGATTTTGCAGAAGCGATTTGAAAGAAAGCATACCGGTTTACTTTATTATTATCGCCTTTACCCTGCTTCCGGTAAGCCTACCATTGAGTTTCTCGCACAATTCGCTGCGAATCATCATCAACTCTGTTTTCAAAGCAGGCGAATTGACATAAACGTAAAGTGTCTTGTTTTCGACAAAAACCTTTTTGGTCAGTTTCTTCACCAAATCGCCGGTCAGGTCTTCCCATGCAGCAATTATTTCCGCCGCATTGAAGTCCGAAGGTATTTCATGCTCATCGAACCATGATTGCAAGACGTTTTTCAATGGCAGTTCTTTTGCTTCCGCAGCTCCTCTCTTCTTTTTCCCGTAATTGTTATACTTCCCGTTCCGATAAATCATAGTCTGAATATTTTTGTCCGCTCTTTCAGTGCTTCGTCTATAAGCGTTTCTATTCTGTCGGGGTGAGTGTCCGTTATGAATACCTGACCGAATTGCTCTTTCTTCAAGAGTTGCAGCAGCGTATTGACTCTGTTGAAATCCAATTTGTCGAAAATGTCATCTATCATGATGATTGGCTTTTCCCTGAGTTTGTTGCAAAGGTAGTCGAACTGTGCAAGTTTCAATGCAAGCAGGTAAGTCTTTTGCTGACCTTGCGAACCGAAGTTCTTTATCGGGTTTTGCGATAAGCAAAACAACAAATCATCTTTGTGAATGCCTGTTGTGGTGTAGCCGACAGCCAAATCCTTGTCTCTGTTTCGAAGCAATAAGTCCGACAAATTACCTTCGTATGTTTTGTATTCTATGCTTACCGCTTCCCTGTCGCCGCTTATATGACTGTAATATGCCGAAAAGGGCGTGGCGAAATCGACAAAAAATTCTTTTCTTTTTCTTTGGATTTCCTCGGCAGAGGAAGTAATCTGGTCTTCTGTTATCTGCAAACTTATCATATCGAGACAGCCGCCTGCCTTATGGTCTTTCAACATGCGGTTTCTTTGAGCCACTGCCTTATTGTAGCGTATCAGTGTTTTCAGATAGAGCTTATCTTGTTGTGAAACGGTAATGTCGATGAATTTCCTTCTCGATTCGCTGCTGCCGTCTATCAAACTATGGTCGTTGGGAGTGATGATTACTGCCGGCAATCTGCCGATATGGTCGGAATGTCTTTGATATGCCTTATCGGAATGCCGCATTATTTTTTTTCCGTTCTTTTGCAATAAACAGAGATAGTTTTCCGTCGTATTGTTACCCTCGTATAATCCGCTGATCGAGAAGAAGTTTTCACCTTTTTTTATGGAATCGAAATCGTTTTGACCGAAATAGCTTTTGCAAAAACTGAGGTAGTGTATGGAATCCAAGATATTGGTTTTCCCTACGCCGTTATCCCCAACGAAGCAGTTGATTGCCGCAAAGTCTTCGTCAAAAGAGGAGATGTTCTTAAAGTTCGCTATTTTCAGATGCTTCAAGTACATAATTCCTTATTTCTTCCATTAACCACATAGGCGTGGAGGTTGCTCCGCTTATGCCTATGGTCTCATATTTTCGCATTTCCGCCAAGTCTATGTCCTGTTTGCCGGAAATGAAATAGGTCTCCTGTTTGTGGTCTTTGCAGAGACGGAACAGGTATTTGCCGTTTGAGGAATGTTTGCCGCTGACAAACAATACTGCATCCACGCTGTCGGCAAATTCCAACAGGGTTTTGCTTCTTGCCCCGACTCTTTTGCAAATGCTGTCCGTAACGAATAAATTCTCCTCATTGTCGTTCGCTTTCATTCTTCGGCGTATCTGTTCGACCAAGAACATGAAGTCTTCTCTGCTTTTTGTGGTCTGAGAAAATATATGCAGGGGTTTGGTGAAGTCTATATCGTTCAAATCCTCTGTTTTGCTTACCACTATGGCTGTATTGTCGGTTTGCCCTTCCAAGCCTACGACTTCCGCATGTCCTTTCTTACCGAAAATCACTGTTTGACCTCCGCATTCCTTCATCTCCAAGTAGCCTTTCCTCACATCTTTCTGTAATTTAAGCACAATGGGACACGTGGCATCTATAATGCTGATATGGTTTTCTTCGGCAGTCTTATAAGTAGAAGGCGGCTCGCCGTGAGCCCGTATCATGACCTTGCAATCTTTCAAGTTGCTCAAATCTTCCTTGTCTATTATGCGAAGTCCCAGCCTTTTCAGCCTATCGACCTCTTCGCTGTTATGCACAATGTCTCCTATGCAGTAAAGCTCCTTTTCTTGTTTCAATTCCCTTTCGCAGGTCTCTATCGCCGATACCACACCGAAGCAGAAACCTGCATTTTCTTCTATTTTGACCTTCATAAATCTTTGTTTGAAATACGATTTACGGAGAAACAACTTACGGCAATTAAACCGCAGGTCTCCGAATCGTGTTACTCAAAGTCCCAATGAACTGCAAAGGTAATTATTTTCGTAATTTCGCAGCCAAATTTCGAGCCATGATCGATTTCAAAACAGCAACTCCGCAAGACAGATTGCTCTTCGAGCGGTTTCATGACCTTATGCCGCAAATCAAAAATGCGGAATCCTCGCTTGCCAATCTTTGTGCGTATTCATTTCTGTACCATGGGGAATATGCAGTGGTAGAAGACTGCCTTGCCGTAAGGATATATTTCGATGAAAAAACAGTCTGTTACCATTATCCCTTGGGGGAGGGAAACAAAAACGAAGTTTTGAAACTATTGAAAGAAGATGCACGTGCAAGAGGCTTTATCATGATGCTTATATGCGGTGATACGGTGCCGCCGGAAAGCATTCAGGGAGCATTCGACCCCGTTTTGAGACGTGATTTCTTCGATTACCTGTATTTGAGGGAGGACTTGCAAAATCTCAAAGGAAGGAAGTATCAACCGAAACGCAACCACATAAACAAATTCAAGTCGCTTTACGATTGGGAATTTGAAGTCGTGAAGCCGGAAAACATATCGGAATGTCTTGCCTTCGAGGATAAATGGATAGAAGAGGCTGCTTTGCGACACCCTGAACTTCTTCCGGGTTATCGAAAGGAAAGGAGAGTTGTCGAATATCTGCTTTCCAATATGGAGGAATTGGGCATTTTTGCAGGCATGATAAGAGTTGACGGAAATATTGCGGCATTCAGCATAGGCAGTCGCATAAACAGGGAAACGTTCGACACCCATATAGAAAAGGCAGACCGCAACATCGAAGGTTCGTTCGCCATGATAAACCAACAAATGGCAGAACACCTGCCCTCAAACTTCGTTTACATAAATCGTGAAGAAGACCTCGGCTTGGAGGGCTTGCGAAAAGCAAAGGAGAGTTACCACCCGCTCGGATTGATTGAGAAATACATTGTAACCATACGTTGAAACGCTGAAAGAAGCATCGATTTACCGTGAGGTCGATAAATCTGAGACCGAGAAAACCTCACCGGAAAATAAAAAAAGCGGTGCGGAAGAAATTTTCCTCGGAGTATATGGTGAGAAAAAGGGGCTTTTTGCGATATAAAAAGGGGCTTTTCTATACTCAAAAAGGGGCTTTTCAGGGTGTAAAAAGCCCCTTTTTCGATACTTAAGCTCCGAGGAAAAAATTTTTACATGAGGATTTATCCGATTTTGCACAAGGAGAACAGTCGAAACATCGTTAGTCGATGGGTTTTATCGCCTATACTCTCCCTATACTCTCGGTTGAGAAATACATGCTACCCCGAGACATTGCAAGAAATGTCGATTTTCGCATTCGGATACGCATTCGGATACGCATACGGAAACACTCGGGATACAAAGCCGACGAATACATATAGGAAAGCACGAAAATAAAACGCCGAAAGAAAAAAGCAAAGCGGCGAAAGAATTTTTCCTTTCGCCGCTTTGCTTTACCGAAACGGTCATACGTTTTATGATATGGCTCTGATTATGTCTTCTTTTGAGATGACTTGGTCGTAAATACCCTTTCCTATGTCTTCCAAGAGTACGAAATTGCAGTGTCCGTTCTTGTTCTTTTTGTCATTGTTCATGTAATCGAACAATTCGGGTATGGCATCGGAGATTTTCTCTATTTCGTAATAGGTGGAAAGGTAGTTCTGCAAAAGTTTTCGATTATCGACCCCTATGTCTTTTGAAAGAGTGGCGGCGTAATACATTCCCGAGGCTACGGCTTCTCCGTGCAGTAAATCCTTGCCGTTTTCCAATGCAAGGCTTTCGATGGCATGGCCTATGGTATGACCGAAGTTTAGGAGCTTCCTTTCAAACCTGTCGAACTTGTCCTGTTTGACTATGTTCTGTTTTATCTTTATGCACTGTTTGATGAACCTCCGGTTGGTTCCGATTTTCAAAGGAGATGTTTGCATCATTGCGAGAGCAAGGGCTTTGTCCGAAATCAAAGCGGTTTTCAACATTTCGACGGCTCCGTTCTCTATTTGTCGTGCAGGCAGAGTCTTCAAAAATTCATTGTCTATGCAAACGAGTTCTGCCTCATGGAACAGACCTATCTGGTTCTTTACGTTTCGCACATTCAAGCCGCATTTGCCTCCTATGGCTGCATCTACCATGGCAAGTGTCGTGGTTGGGATAAGATAGGTTCCTATGCCCCTTTTGAAGGTACCGGCTACGAAGTTGGCAATATCGCAGACTACCCCGCCGCCCAAGGCAATCAACTTGGTGTCTCGGTCTGCTCCTTGCTCCATAAGGGCTTCTATAATCGATTGATAGGTTCCGAGGTCTTTGGAGTTTTCTCCAGGTTCCAATTCTATGATTTGTGCCTCGCTTAAAGAGCCGACATTATAAATCAAATTCGGCAAACAATGTTCCAAAGTATTGCCATCGGCAATTATTATACATTGCAATCGGGGATTTTGGGCAAGATGTTTCTCCAATAATCCGAGACTTGCTATTCTTTCCATGATTTTATTGTCCGTATTTTGTCAAAAACTGTATTCGCATCAGTCTTACTTCTTCCTTTGTGTATTCGTTCTCTCCGAGTTCCTCCAATACTTCGTCCACATCATCTGTTTCCATGTCCATAAGGGCGGCATTTATTTCCTCTTGATGTTCCGGATCTATGTTTTCTTCGATGTAGTAGCTTATATCGAGTTTTGTGCCTGAGGAGACTATGCTTTCTATCTCTGTAAGCAACTCATCGACGTCCATGTTCTTCGATTCGGCTATGCTTTCCAAAGGGAGTTTTTTGTCAATGCTTTTTATGATGAAGACTTTCAGCCCCGACTTGTTGACGACAGACTTGATTACCAAATCCTGTGGTCGTGTTATATCGTTTGCTTCGACATAAGACTTTATTGCTTCGATGAATGGCTTGCCATATTTTTGTGCCTTATGAATTCCTACGCCTGTAATATTCTTTAATTCCTCCGAAGTTATAGGGTATTGCACGCACATATCCATAAGAGAACGGTCTTCGAATATCACATACGGAGGTAATCCCCCTTCCTTATCCGCAGTCTGTTTACGTATCTCCTTTAACATATTGTACAAAACAGGGTCGGAAGAAGCATTCGAGCCGCTGACCGGTTGTACTTCTTCGCTATCTTCGCTGAAATCCCTATCCATGGGAACCTGTATCGGGAAAGGTCGCTTCAAGAAGTCGACACCCTCCTGCGTAAGTTTCAGTTGTCCGTATTTTTCAATGTCTTTTTTCAGGAGATTCTTGATGATGCAAACCCTTGCAACGGCTTTCCAAAAGGTTTCGGGATACTCCTTTCCTGCTCCGAAGACATCCAACTTGTGATGTCGGTTTGTTTTTATCTCTGCCGTGATTTCACCTACCAGAATCTTGACTATATACGCAGGTTTGTATTGTTCCTTGGTCTCGATTACCACATTGATGAATTCTTTTACGGCATCGGTTGCCTCGATAAGAGGTTTGGGGTGAACACAATTATCGCAACTTCCGCAGTTCTCCTTTTCGTAATCTTCTCCGAAGTATTTCAACAAAATCTTACGCCTGCACTGGGAACTCTCTGCGTATGATACTGTCTCGTCTATCAGTTGCTGGGTAACCTCTCTTTCGGACACGGGTTTGTCGGTAAGGAATTTTTCCAACTTTTCCATGTCCTTCTCGGCGTAAAAGGCAATGCAGATTCCCTCTCCGTCGTCCCGACCCGCTCTTCCGGTCTCTTGGTAGTACCCTTCAAGGCTTTTCGGCATGTCGTAATGTATGACATATCGCACATCCGGCTTATCTATTCCCATTCCGAAAGCTATCGTTGCGACAATCACGTTTATCTCTTCACGTATGAACATATCCTGATTTGCCGCCCGCATGCCTGCGTCCAAGCCTGCATGATAAGGCAAAGCTTTTATGCCGTTGACGACGAGTGTTTCGGTCAATTCTTCCACCTTTTTACGGCTGAGACAATAGATTATGCCGCTTTGAGCCTGATGATTGTTGATGAACCGTATGATTTCCTTATTCAGTTGCATCTCATCTTTCGGCTTGGGTCTTATTTCATAGTACAGGTTCGGTCTGTTGAAAGAACTGATGTATATTTTGGCATCTTGGATTTCGAGATTCTTCAATATATCTTGTTGTACCTTCGGAGTGGCTGTTGCCGTCAGTGCAATTATGGGAATTTCTCCCGAAATATTCTGTATTATAGGGTGTATCCGTCTGTATTCCGGACGGAAGTCGTGTCCCCATTCGGAAATGCAATGTGCCTCATCTATCGCATAGAAACTTATATGTATGCTTTGCAGCAGTTCTATGTTCTCTTGTTTGTTCAAAGACTCGGGAGCTACATATAATATTTTGGTTCGCCCGTTCAAAAGGTCGTCCCTGACTTGTGCTATTTCATGTCGGTTAAGCGTTGAATTGAGAAAATGAGCAATAGCAGGATTGGTGCTTACGCTTCTGACGAAATCGACTTGGTTTTTCATCAAAGAAATCAATGGAGAAATGACAATAGCCGTGCCTTTCGAAATCAAAGCGGGTAATTGATAGCATAGGCTTTTGCCGCCTCCTGTCGGCATAATGACAAAAACATCTTCGCCATCAAGCAATGACGTTATGATTTTCTCTTGATTACCTTTGAATTTATCGAATCCGAATAATCTTTTCAGTGCCGAATTGATGCCCTCCTTGAAATCAGGCTTCAATGTATCAATATGCTTCATCAGATATTTTGTAACTTTGCTGCCAAAATGTTGAGCGAGCTTGTTCTGGTTTTGAGTATGTAAAAGTACGACTTTTTTCGCACAGAACAGGTGTTTTGAATGAAAAATATAATGGTGAAAAGCGATATCGAGATTTTAGAAACAGCAAAACAGACAATTAGAACAGAGGTTGTCTGCATCGAAAACCTGCTGAACCATGTCGATGAGGAGTTCGTGGAAGTAGTAAAACTTTTGTTCGCCTGCAAAGGCAGGGTTGTCGTAAGCGGTATAGGTAAAAGTGCTTTGATAGGCAACAAAATCGTTGCGACATTAAATTCGACAGGGACGCCTTCCATATTCATGCACGCCGCAGAGGCAATACATGGCGATTTGGGAATGATTCAACCGGAGGATGTGGTGATTTGCATTTCCAAGAGCGGAAATACTCCGGAGATAAAGGTGCTTGTCCCATTGATAAAGGCAATGGGCAACAAGTTGATTGCAATGGTGGGAAGCGAAGATTCGTATCTCTCGAAGAGTGCGGACTATAGAATAAGTTGTTTTGTCGAAAAGGAGGCATGTCCGAATAATCTTGCTCCCACATCGAGTACCACGGCTCAGTTGGTCATGGGAGACGCTTTGGCTGTGTGTCTCTTGTTTTGCAGAAACTTCACTGCGGCTGATTTTGCTAAGTATCACCCGGGAGGAAGCCTCGGAAAGAGGCTTTATCTCAAAGTCGGAGATTTATATCCGAGGAACGAAAGACCGTGTATCTCCAAAAACACATCGATAGCCGAAAGCATAATGGAGATTTCCGGCAAGCGATTGGGTTGTGCCGTCATTACCGAAAATGACAAGGTTGTCGGGATAATAACCGATGGGGACTTGCGTCGCATGTTGAACAACAATGAGGTGATAGATACTCGAAAGCAAAAGGCTGAAAGTATAATGACGAGAAACCCTAAGTGCATAAATGCGGAGGCATACGCCGTGGAGGCTTTCAATCTCATGCAACAATGGCATATCACACAGTTGGTCGTTACCGACAATGACAACAAATATTTGGGCATTGTCCATATTCATGACCTAATCAGCGAAGGTATCATATAGCAAACAAATTACAATCTACGATGAAACATAGAGCAGGTTTCGTAAATATAATAGGTAATCCCAATGTGGGCAAATCGACATTGATGAATGCCCTTGTAGGCGAAAAAGTAAGCATCATAACACGCAAATGTCAAACCACACGGCATAGAATTCTGGGCTTGGTGAACGGAGAAGATTTCCAGATAGTTTTTTCGGATACCCCCGGCATACTTAATCCCCATTACAAATTACAACAGTGTATGTTGCAACAAGTGGAAGGGGCATTGTCCGATGCAGATGTCTTTCTCGTCGTTACGGATATGGGCGAAGAAATAAAGAACAAGAACATCTATGAAAAGATATGCCGCAGCAATATTCCTGTGATAGTCGTAATCAATAAGATAGATTTGGCTTCGCAGGAGAAAGTTAACGAAGTAATCGAACATTGGCAGAAAGAAATTCCGAGAGCCGAAGTCGTCCCTTGCAGTGCTTTGCATTCGATGGGTATGGAAAGGGTGATGGAATTGGTGAAAAGCCATTTGCCGGAATCGCCTGCCTACTATGACAAGGAAATGCTGACCGACCGAAGCATGAGATTCATAGTAAGCGAAATCATACGCGAGAAGATATTGTTGTTCTATGACAAAGAAATCCCTTATTCCACTGAAGTGGCAATAGAAGAGTTCAAAGAAGATGAGCAAATAAACCGTATAAAAGCTGTTATCTATACCGAGAGAGAAAGCCAAAAGAAAATCCTCATCGGTAAAGGCGGAAGTATGATAAAGAAAGTGGGAACGGAGGCAAGAAAAGACATAGAAGCGTTCACGGAAAAGAGATGTTTCTTGGAATTGCTTATCAAAGTGAAGAAGGATTGGCGAAACAGCGAACGGGATTTGCAAATCTTCGGTTATGAATCCAAGAAATAAATCCGACAGGTTCGATATTCTGATTATCGGAGGTGGTGCCGCAGGTTTGATGGCGGCGGTACGTTTGTGCGGTACAGGAAAAAGAGTTCTCGTTTTGGAGAAAATGAGACAAGCAGGGCTGAAACTGCGTATCACCGGCAAGGGAAGATGCAACCTTACAAACACTTTGCCAATCAATGACTTCCTTCCACACTGTTCAAACGGCGAAAGAAATTTGCGAAACGCCGTTTCATTTTTCTCGAATCAAGATACGATAAATTTTTTCGAAGACTTGGGATTGCCCCTTGTTGAAGAGAGAGGACACAGAGTATTTCCACGCAGCGGCAAAAGCCTTGATGTATTTCTTTCATTGGTCAGGAAAATCGAAGCCTCGAAGAATGTCGATTTGGTTTGCAACAAGGGCGTGGAAAGAATATTGATTGAGAACAATGCTGTCAGGGGTGTAAGGTGTTTTGACGGTGATGTGTTTCATGCCGACAAAGTATTGCTTTGTTGCGGCGGAGAATCTTACCCTGCCACAGGTTCAAATGGAGATGGCATAAGACTTGCGTATCAGTCCGGACACAAAATCACTCCCACAATGCCGGCTTTGGTCGGAATAAGGACAAAAATCGCACACCCTGCAAGTTTGCAAAATTATACCGTAAAGAATGTGCAGGTTTGCATTCTTGATGATAAAGGAAAAATATTGGAGAGTGATTTCGGGGATATGAGTTTGGACGAATACGGGCTTGCAGGACCTGTCATATTGCGGCTGAGTCGTAAGATTGCAGAAAGGCTTTACAAAAAGGAAAGACTGTTCGTATCCGTGGATATGAAGCCCAAATTGAGCGAAGAAAAACTCAAAAAAGAAATAAGCAGGGTTTTGCAAGAACGAGTCGGACAAAGTACGGATAATATTTTGAGAGCATGGTTGCCCGAACCCCTCGTACGGGATTACAAGTTTTGGTTGAAAAAACAGAAAGAGAGTTTGAAAGTACAGAAACACAGGCTCGGCAACGCAGAAGCGATAATGTTATACCTCAAATACAATAAAGATGAGATAATAGGGGATATGGGTTGGTATGAAGCCATAGTTACCAAAGGCGGAGTGGATTTATCACAGGTTGATTGCCGAAGCATGCAATCGAAAATAGTAAAAGGGTTGTACTTTGCAGGAGAAGTGCTGGATTTCGATGGCGATACAGGCGGCTTTAATCTGCAAATAGCTTTTTCGACAGCCGCTTTGGCTTGCAGCAACATGCAATAAACAGCGTATGAAAAGAATTCTGTTTTTTATTTTTGCATTGTTGTCCGTTATATGCGGACTTTCGCAAGTAAAATATGCACCCATAGACAAAAGGGACTTGGAAAGAGCAGGCAGATTGCTTATGCAGGAGAGATTTTCAGGTCTTTTGTCCGACAATTACCTCTCTATTGGATTCATGGATTTCGGACCCGTAGAGCGTTTTGCAAGCTATAATCCCGTGGAGGGTGTAAGACTGAGATTAAGTGGCAGAACCAATCCCAAATTCAGCAAAAGATTTGCTCTCAAGTGGCTTGTGGCATACGGAACGGAAGACAAAAAATTCAAATACGGACTTTCAGCCGGCATAAGCCTCAAACGCAAGCCGGCTTCTGTTTATGCTTTTCCAGCCAATGCTTTGACCCTTTCATACGAAGACAACACATATATGCCTAATACAGCAAATTATGATGTGCTTTACTATTCCTTCGCTCCATGGAGGAACTACTACCTTTCCTATAACCGTAAAATTTCGATGACTTACCTTTACGAATTACGCTCGGGTTTCGGATTTTCCCCTAATGTGGGACTTTGCAATCTTTATTCCAATGTTTACTATGACGGGGAAACGAGTTTTGAGACACTTGATAAAGATTACTCATATTTGAACGCAGGAATGGAAATATTTTTCCGTCCATTACGGAAACGAAAGAACAAAAAAAGTCTGAACTCCCGCTTGAACGAACTCCCGACAAACCTTTCTGCGAATTACACACACAACTTTCTTTTGAATGATTACAGGAAATCATACGGCACAGTATCGTTTACAATATCCGAAAGACTGTTCATAGGGAAAAGAATGGCAACAGATATAATGTTGAAAGGCGGAAAGATAATAGGAAATACTAACCAAGGGCTTTATTTCACCCCTATGCAATCTTTCGGAATAATATCAGATACTTATGGTTTCAACCTTCTTGCTTTCGATAAGCGGTTTTACAGAAAAGAATATATACAATGTTTTCTGCAAATAAACTCAGGAGGATTTTTCTCCGACATGATACCTTTTTTGAAACAATACAGAATGAACGAATTCGTATATGGCAAAGCACTATACGGCGAATACAAACCATATTACGAAATCGGCATGGGTGTGGATAACATATTGTCATGTCTTGGCGTGGAAATAATACGTTCCTTCTCTACGGAAGAAGACGCACACGGCGGATACTGGGGTTGCAGGCTGAGATTGAAGTATTAGAAAGCACCTTTCACTCAATATTACCTTAAAACCAAAAATCGAATCGGATTTCGTACACATTTTTTAGTCCATACAAACTCAAAAAGGAGTAATCACGGCGAAACCAATCTTCAAGCATTTGCCACGAAAACTTTTGTGATAAGATTGTAAGAGGAATGGCAAATGTCTTTCGCAATTCGACAAGACGCATTGCAGGATAACGTGAAAACAATCAATATTTTGACAAACGTAGGTTACGTATTGCTTCCAAAAACTTTGCTGACGGATTTATATGCCATTTTTCCATTTGTTGCGTAATGTTTTTGTACATCTTGGGTATAGAAAATGATGACACGCTTGCCACGGATTTATCTGACGATAACCTTTATGATTCGATTATCCGCAAGTCCTTGTCGCGTAATGAGGGAAATTGTACATTTGGTTTCATGATTAAATGGGTAACGAAGGTAAATATAGGCATTTTCAAACTCGAAGCAGAAAGTGAAATTCCCTTTTTGTTTCGCTTACATCGTTATTCTCTTTCTGCTATAAAGCATTATCGGTAAAATGAACTCAAGAAGGCTATCAAATTCCGGACAAAATAAAAGCGACAACCTATTAAAAGTCGCCGCTTTCCACAATTAACCCACTATTTTTGTGATCTAGCCAGGATTCGAACCTGGGACCTACTGCTTAGAAGGCAGTTGCTCTATCCAGCTGAGCTACTAGACCCCTCAAAAAAAAGAACCAGTCCCATGGTTCTTTTGTCGGGGTAGCAGGATTCGAACCTGCGGCCTCCACATCCCAAATGTGGCGCGATAACCGGACTACGCTATACCCCGTTTTACCTTTCCCCAACCACTCGTTTCGGAAAGACTGCGGAGAGAGGGGGATTCGAACCCCCGGTACCCTTATTCGAGTACGACAGTTTAGCAAACTGTTGGTTTCAGCCACTCACCCATCTCTCCAATTCCATTCAACCCTAACGGTTACGTGTGAATTGGGATTGCAAAATTACATTTTTTCTCCGACATACCAAATCTTTTTCCATGAAAAATGAAAATTAAATTCTATCTCACAAAATATCAGTCGATTAAAATCGCATGTAATTCCATTCAAATCGAGAAATAAAGCGTACATCAAGCAATTCATACCTTGGCTTTTGTTCTTGCGACAATCAAAATACAGCATTCATAGAGCAAATACATCGGAAGAGAGACCAAAATCAATGTAAAGACATCCGGCGGAGTTATTATAGCCGAAACAACAAGAATAACCACAAAAGCATGTCTGCGATAATGCCTCAAAAAATCAACCTTTAATACATTCATTTTAGCTAAAATGAATGCAGCCACAGGCAACTGAAAAATCAAGCCCAAAACAAAAGTAAGCGTTGAAAATGTCTTGATATATGAAGATAGTGTAATGGTATTGGCTATATTCTCTGCAACCTGATAAGTCCCAAGAAATCGAAAGGAGATTGGAAATATGATATAATAGTTCATGAAAACACCTACTGCAAAAAGCAGATACATAGATATAGCGACAACAATGGATGCTCGTTTTTCATTCTTATACAAAGCCGGCATAACGAATCGGAACAATTCAAACAATATATAAGGGGAAGCCAATAGTAATCCCAAATACATAGAAGTGCTTATATGCGTCATGAACTGAGCAGATAATTCTGTACTTATCAAATCGACCTTATATGGTGCAAATCGGAAACTTATTCCCATGCTGTTAACAATATCTTCCATCAATCGATAGGTTACGAACTGCCAATCCTTTGGGGCAAATAATATAGAAAAAGTTGTGTCCTTAAAGCAGAACACAACAATACTCAATACTGTAACAACGATGACAATTTTGCAGAGCATAAAACGTAAAGCGTCTATATGCTCTGCAAATGTCAATCGATTACTGTCTTTTTTCTTCCTCATCTATGACAGTTTCACGGTTTGAACAATCAATATGAGTTTTTTCTTGTGCATTTTCACCAATATGAGCATTGTTTTCCTCTTGCTGTGAGGAAGAATTACTCACCTCATTCATACCATCTTTGAACTCTTTTACCCCTTTACCCAAACTTCTCATCAATTCGGGTATTTTCTTTCCACCGAAAAGCAACAGGACTGCTCCTCCGATTATCAACAATTCGGATGTTCCAATCATAAGTAACTGCATAACTAACAATTTAAGTAGATTTCACAAGTATCGAAATCGATTTCCCAGTTACCACCCTCGATACTTTCCCATTGATACTTGTTTCCCATTCTGCTCCACCAATCTTGAAACTTACGACTCGTCTCTCCCAAGTCCTTAACAAGTTTCTCGTACAAATCGACATTATCCGCAGTAACGATTTTTGACAACTCGGTCAGTCCGTTACGCCTTTCAAACAAAGAAAGTATCTCTTCCTTTTCTTCCAAACTTACTTTACCTATCTGTTTTTTCATTTCCTGTTTCTTTTTTACTATTGCTCCCTTATATCAAAGGGATCCAAATAATCTATTTCCTTGATTTCTTTTGCATTTAAGCCGACTTTCCCAATCAAAACTCTGGATGCATTTCTCTCTAAGTGTGATACTACGCACTGGGCATGAGATGGTGTATTGACCTCCAAGGTCAAGCGACGATTAAGCCAAACACACCTCTTGCAATGGTAGCAATCGCAAACTCTGCAAAGAGGAGCATACTTCAACTTTAAGAGTTGTCTGTTCTTTATATCTAATCCTTCCGATAAGGTGCCGATGCAATCATCTGCATTCTCATAATAGAACGCAGGGCACAAATAAAACTTCCCGTTCGGAGCCAAAGTGATATTCTCTATGCCGGCTTCACAGTTGTTCATTTGCCCCAATATGACTCTATCCGTCAAAAGATTGAATTGGAAGTCTTGTTCCGTTTTAAGCGTTTCCGATAAAGCATCTGCAAATTCGATAAGAGCTTCTTTGTACGGTTCGAAATCTTTCTCGTCAAACGTTTCCATGTCGGTAAACACAACATTCAAACGTCTGACCTTGCCGAATAACGCTTTTATTTCTTCCTTTCGGTACATCAACTCCTGCTTTTTGCACCTCAGAACATAAACTTTATCTTCCCTAAGTTCGGTTGCATGTAACATCTCAAAGCCTTCAATTACATACACCTCTGCCTGCTCACCACTTGTGGCAAAACGTACGCTGCTATGGTCTATGGAATGAATTGCATCTTTGTATTCTCGCGGTAAATCGAAATTCGGATAAACGAATTGTATGCTCAAATTCTCCAACATCGCAAAGCGAATACCATCTTTCAAATCTTGCAAACCGATAAGACCGCTTTGCGAAGAAGACTGCTCATTACATATTCCTTTCGGCTCGTAATAGCAATACGAAGCAGCCTTGTCATCTAACAATTTTACCAAATATTTCAACATACGACTAACATATTTTGGGATTCAACTCTTTCTTGCTTTTCTCGAAAGTCTCTCGCTCATTCTCCAACTCCAATTTGCGATAGAGTTTGTTCCAATAATAATTATTGGCTCTCACCCTGGCTTTGTGCATCTTGCAAATGGCAGTGGCACGCTGATAAATGGTATTTGTCGATGCTGCATCGTAGTTCTCGCCTTGACACCATGCACAACCCTCTGCCACTTCGCAATCGATACACTCCTGTTTGCTTTGAGTGCAACGGTCGAGACAAAGAAACGGACGCAACCTATTCTTGTTTATGCCGTCCTTTACGTTGCCTATGACTATTGCTTGTTTGCTGCGAAGCGAATATTGTGCAAAACGAGTGCATGGATAAAAATTTCCTTGTGCATCGATGGCAAGCATTCTCCCCGCTCCACACCAATTTTGGTTCATCAACTTTTTGTCAAGAGGCTTTCCCAAACGCTCCGAAAAGAAAGAACAAACATAATCATTGTACAACCCTTTGTCGATTATTGCATTCGCCAACGCAATCAACTGCTTTTCAAAAAGCAAATCATCACCCTCTTTCCACACATCTTCAAAAACGCAGTTTATATAGACTTCTTTGATACCCAAGGAATACAAATGCAACACGCTCTCGCAGATATACGGAATGTCTGCACTGCTTATCGTAACCTTCGTGCCGGCATTTGGAAATTGTTCCATCCACAAAGGAATGTTTTTGACCACATCCTTATACGAACCTTTGCCAGATGTTTTGTAAACCCTGTTCAGGTCGTGCTTTTTCTCCGTTCCGTCTATGGTTATTCCTATACTGAGATGTGAATGATTCTTCTTAATGAAATCCTGCACTTCTTTGGTGTGATAATTTATACCGTTGGTCGAAAAAGAGAAACGATAAGAATTGAACCAATGATGATTGCGACTATACATCTCCGTTTTGAGATAATCGCAAATCTTGTCAATCAACTCAATCTCCAAAAACGGTTCTCCCCCGATAAAGTCCCAAATGACAGACTGCTCCGGGAAATCCTGTTCGTTGTCGAGGATATAATCGATTGCCTGTTTGGCGACCTCCCAACTCATTCTTTCGCTTTCGTTTTTACCCACAAGGTAACAGTACTTGCAAGCAAGCTGACAATCCTTTGTAACAATGAAAGTGATAGTTTTTGCTATGTTTTGCTGCCAAGAAATTTTTACAGATTGTATCATGCTGCCGACCATTGACACCCGTTTTGACAAGTATTACTACAGCCGCCAGAGCAACCGCTACAACCAGAACTACAGCCTCCACTACAATAATTTGAGCAACCACCAGTACATGCGCTACCACAACTTCCACCGCAGCTATTTGTACAATTACTTGCACAAGCTCCACTACATCTTCCTGAACACCCGGTACAACTTCCTGTACAGCCATTTGTACAATTCCCTTTGCAAGAACCAACGCATCTAGCAGTACAACTAGAACTACAAGCCCCACCACATTGTCTATTGCAAGACAGTGATACATCTGCTGCGTGGGATAACAATGGGACATTTGCCAAAGCAATGGCACCGATGATTGGCAAAGCCTTCTTTGCCGCTTGTTTGAAGAACTCTCTTCTGCTTTGGAGTTCTTCGGTTTTCTTATTTTCTTCCATTTGAAAAAGAATTTTTCTGCCTTTGCAGCTCGGGAAGGCGATACATAAAAACAAAGGAAGCGTAGAGCTGCTACTTTATTACTTGTTTAGAGGTCGTAGGAAAAACCTGAGATACGATAATATAAGTTACTACTCTACGCCGGAAGCGTAAAGAAACAACCCTGCTATATCTCGTATCTCAATCGCATTAGAAATTTCCTACGTTTCTAAACAATACGATAAAGCATTGCGCTTCTTAATCTCAATAAGACATGGTCGGTGTCTTTATCCAACCATGCTGCAAAAATATGAAATAATTTGAAACCGTGTGCAAAGTGAGGAAATTTTTGTCATGGCTGAAAAAGAGATGCTCTTCTCCTCCTTTGATAGTCTGATAGTTGATGCAATGGATACTTGATAAGCATAGAATTCCGTAATGAACGAAAAATCCAATATCAACTCATGCAACAATCGAAATTCGGAAGTTGAAATGAGAATGTCTCTGCTGTTACGGTTTCGTTTTTTTTGCGAACATGACAGGGAGACTTCGTAGTCGTTGGTGGAGACGGAGACTGTCAGGACGTCTCTCTCGGCAGGGTCGCTTTTCGCTCCGCTCGTGTTGTAATAAATAATTATATGCAAATATACACCTTTCGTTCGATATGACAAAATTTCTGATTTACAGGCTTGTTGCAATGTAACCTCAAAATAAATCCTTCATGCATCTCTTAAAACATATTGTTTCGTGGAAGTAATTTCAAATGTTGGAGTATTTATTGTGGGTACAATTCATTTCTTGCAGCATGGAACAAAGCCGAAGAATAATCTTTATTCACGATTTGCTTTTGACATTTTCGGAACTGTTTTCTGTCTGTTCAGACTTTTGCTTCGGTCTCCTTTCAGGTGGGCGAAGCATGGATTACGAGGTAGAATGTCCCCGTGATTGCCGAGTTGTGAGAGAAATGAAACGGAAATCCGCAAAATCGAATCGCCGTTCCACTAAAATAAAACGCCGAAAGAATTTTCTCAGTCGGCGTTTGGTTGTGGTTGAAGCGGCGTTTCGGTGGCGGCAGGCATTGCTTGTGAACAAATTGTGAGGTTTTTCGTTTTGATATACCGTATATATTCGTACCTTTGCAAGGAAATTCATAATACAGACTGATGACAAAACAGAAGAAAGAAGCGGAAGTGCTTTCCAAGATAGCTGTCGAAGCCATAAAGTCCAAGAAAGGCAGGCAGATAACATTGATTGATTTTGACGGAGTGGAAGGTTCGTTGTTTGAATACTACGTTCTTTGTACTGCCAATTCGCCTTCTCATGTCGATGCTTTGGCAGACGAAATCGAAAGGCAGGTCAGGGAGATGACAGGCATAAAACCCCGCAGGGTAGAGGGCTTGCAGAATTGTCAATGGGTGTTGTTGGATTATTTTGACGTTGTGATACATGTTTTCTTGGCTGAAACGAGAGAGTTCTACAACATAGAGGCGATGTGGAAAGACGTTAAACAAATTCATTTCGAGGACGAAGAGTAGTATGGCAGGCAAACAAAACAATAAAGGTGGAAGACCTTTGGGCGGAGGTAAGTTCAAGTTCAACCTGTATTGGATTTACTTTTTGGTTCTCCTTACTTTGGGTGTGGTATGGTTCACCGGTGATGGCGAAAGTGCGATAAGCAAGGATATAAAGTGGGACAGATTGCAGAAGGTGCTGCTCGATAAGGATTACTCCAAGATAAATGTTGTCAATAAGGAGTTTGCGGAGGTCTATATCAAGCCCGACAAAATCAAAAACGACAATGATTACAAGGATTTGAAACCGAAGCCGGGGTTTTTGTCCGACGGTTCCGATGTAAGCAAAGGTTTCTATATTTATAAGTTCGTCAATTACGATGATTTTCGCGAACAGTTGAAGACGGTGGAGAATCAATGGATTGCAAAGGACACCGTGGGTATCGAAAGCGAGTTGAAGAAGCAGGAAATCATTGCCAATCTCAGAATAAACGTCGAAAGCGAGACGAGAAAGAGTTTTTTCGGTGAAAATTCCATGTTTCTCTTCTCTCTGATTATAATGCTCGTTATATGGTTCGTCTTTTTCAGAATGATGAGAAACAGTTCTTCCGGAGGCGGAATGGGCGGTGGTATATTCAATGTGGGAAAAAGCAAGGCGAGACTTTATGATAAGGATAATGATGTGAAGGTTACCTTTGCCGATGTCGCAGGTCTGGAGGGTGCGAAGGTGGAGGTGAAGGAGATTGTGGACTTTCTCAGAAATCCGTCGAAATATACGCAACTCGGAGGCAAAATTCCGAAAGGTGCGTTGCTCGTAGGTCCTCCGGGAACGGGAAAGACCTTGCTGGCAAAGGCAGTGGCAGGAGAAGCAAAGGTGCCGTTCTTTTCTCTTTCTGGCAGCGACTTCGTGGAAATGTTCGTGGGTGTGGGGGCTTCCCGTGTGAGAGATTTGTTCAAGACGGCAAAGGAGAAAGCTCCGTGCATAATATTCATAGACGAGATTGATGCTATCGGCAGGGCGAGGGGAAAGAATCTGGCTTCCGGCTCGAATGATGAGAGAGAAAACACATTGAACCAACTCTTGACGGAAATGGACGGCTTCGGCACAAATGCCGGTGTGATAATTCTTGCCGCCACGAACAGGGCGGATATATTGGATAAAGCATTGCTGCGTGCCGGCAGGTTCGACAGGCAGATACATGTGGAATTGCCAGATGTGGAAGAAAGAAAAGCCATATTCAAGGTTCATACGAAGAACCTTAAATACGACAGCAAGGAGGTCGATATAGATTTCCTTGCAAAGCAAACGCCGGGTTTTTCGGGAGCGGATATTGCGAACCTGTGTAACGAAGCTGCTTTGATAGCGGCGAGGAACGATAAGAAGATTATAGGTAAGCAGGACTTCCTTGACGCTGTGGATAGGATTATAGGCGGATTGGAAAAGAAAACGAAAATAATCAAGCCCAAGGAAAAACGTACCATCGCTTACCATGAGGCAGGTCATGCTTCGGTCAGTTGGCTTTTGGAACATGCAAATCCTTTGGTAAAGGTTACAATAGTGCCGCGAGGCTCCGCTTTGGGTGCGGCATGGTACCTTCCTGAGGAGCGACAGATTACAACCACGGCTCAGTTGATGGATCAAATGGTTTCTTTGCTCGGAGGACGTGCGGCAGAGGAGTTGGTGTTCGGAGAAGTCTCCACGGGAGCATTGAACGATTTGGAAAGGGTAACCAAGCAGGCGTATGCAATGGTTGTTTATTACGGTTTGGATAAGGAAATCGGCAATTTGAGTTTCTACGATTCCACGGGACAGAGCGAATACGGCTTCCAGAAACCGTTCAGCGAGAAAACGGCAGAGAAAATCGATGACAGGATACATGGAATGGTCGAAGCAGCGTATGCGAAAGCCAAATCCATATTGTCGGAAAACAGGGAGAAGTTGGACGCTTTGGCAGCTATACTCATAGACAGGGAAGTCATATTCAGGGAAGACGTGGAAAAAATTTACGGAAAGCGTCCGTGGAATGACGAGACAGAGCAAGCGGAAGAGAAACCTTCGGCAGAAGATACAAAAGCGGAAGAATAGCAGATGAAAGGCAGCTCCGGAAAGGAAAAAGTTTTGAAACTGTTGAGGGCGGCTTTGCTCGAAAAAGAAGGCAACGCCGCTTTCGCCACGACGAACTACCCGGAGATGTATTGCCCTTTGTCGGATGAACCGCTTATGGTGTTTGCCGAAAAGTTCGTGAAGGGCAAAGGCAAGTTCGTTTATTGTGCAGACGAGAAAGAGTTCATCGATAATCTGCGTAATCTGGCGGCTTATCGGAAGTGGAACAAGATTGTTTCCTTTTCTCCGAGCCTGCAATCTTATCTTGTCAAGTTCGGACTCAAGACATTTATGGATGACGAGGATACGACCGTCGGAATAGGTCTTTGTCAATCCATGATAGCCCGAACAGGCAGCATAATAATCACCTCCACACAGGGAGCCGGTACTCACTTGCGGCATTTTACGCCGATAATGGTGGTTATTGCTTTCGAGTCTCAGATACAGGAGAGCTATAGAATGACGCTTGAAAACATGCCTGAGACGCCTCCGCAATGGGTGCTGAACATAAAATCCGGCGATTTGATAGAGGAAGAAATCAGAGAGTTGTATGTATTTGTTATAGCGGGTTGAGAAGATGAAAGATTTAACGAAGAGAACAATAACAGGGGCAATATATGTTTTGAGTGTAATAGCTGCGGTATGTATCGACCGATATGTTGCAGCCGTTTACTTCGGCATGATAATGATATTGGCATTGAGGGAATTTATCATCGTGAGTGCCAAGGCGGAAGTAAGGCTGAATGCACCCATGATTTATTTCGTTTCCGTGGTTTCCTATCTTGCTTTGGTATCTCATGCTTTCGGCTTTGCATATTCGGCGATTGCCATGTTTGCAAGCCTGCTGTGCATTATTGCTTTGGCTATTTCGGCTTTGTATGTGAAGAGTGCAACGCCTTTTACTTCGATGGCATATTCTCTTACCGCTGTCGGTTACATTGTTTTGCCGTTGTCTTTGAGCAATCTGCTTTTCGCAATGCACGATTACTTTGATTGCAATGTTCTTTTGAGCATTTTCATATTCGCATGGTGCAATGATACATTCGCATACTTTATAGGTTGCAAGTTCGGCAAGAGAAGATTGTTTGAACGCCACTCGCCCAAGAAGAGTTGGGAGGGTTTCTTCGGCGGATTTGTCGCTACGGTTTTGGCAGGTACTCTTATGTGGCACTTTTTTGGTGGAAACATATATATATGGTTGCTGATGGCAGTGGTAACAACTGTTGTCGGAACATTCGGAGACCTTATCGAGTCGATGTTCAAGAGACAGATGGGGGTGAAGGACAGTGGTAATATATTGCCAGGGCATGGCGGAATACTGGACAGGTTCGATATTCTGTTGTTGGTGCTGCCTGTCATGTGGATAGTGCTTGGCATCGTGCAGTTACTAAGTACTCGTTTCCCGGGTTTGTTGAATTGAAAGACATAATAAGATGTATATACATAGAGAGGGTTATAAGATTAGTGCGGTTGCCATAGTGTTGGCAATCATCATAACTTCCGTTCTTGTTTATTTTGTTCGCCATTGGCAGATCTATTGGTATGTTCTCATAGCTTTTGTATGGCTTTTGGCAGGTGTGGTGATAAGGTTCTTCCGTATTCCGAAGAGAGAGTTGGTGCATAATCCCAATCAGGTGATCGGCTCTGCCGATGGTACGATAGTGGTGGTCGAAAAGGTTTACGAGCCGGAGGTGTTGAAGCAGGAGTGCATTCAGATTTCCACGTTTATGTCTCCGAATAATGTTCACGTCAATCGTTATCCGATAAGCGGCAAGATAATTTATACGAATTACCATAGCGGAAAGTATCTCATCGCAAAGCACCCCAAGAGTTCTACTTTGAATGAGAGAACGACCATTTGCATAGAAAACGAGAAGGGGCAGAAGGTCGTTGTCCGTCAGATAGCCGGTGCTTTGGCAAGAAGGATTGTTTGTTATGCCAAGGAGGGGGAGACGGTTACGCAAGGAGCGGAGCTCGGCTTCATAAAGTTCGGTTCAAGGGTGGATTTGTTCATTCCTTTGGAGGCTTGCGTGCATGTGGATTTGGAGGATAAGGTAAAGGGCGGGCTTTCCATTTTGGCAAGTCTGTGATTGGGTTTTCGTAACATGGGTTCGACTTCTTTCATAAATATATAAGGAAATGGATTACGAGGATTTGGCATTGCATGGGCAGCTTTTGTATGAGGATAACCATCTTTTGGTGGTGAACAAACGTCCTTTTCAGATTGTGCATGCTGATAAGAGCGGAGATGTTTCCTTGGAGGAAGAAGTGAAGCATTATTTGAAGTTGAAGTATGCCAAGCCGGGGAATGTTTTTTGCGGTGTCGTTCATCGTTTGGACAGACCGGTGAGCGGGGCTGTTATATTCGCAAAGACGGGTAAGGCTTTGGAGCGTCTCAATGCGATGATAAAGGAACATGAGATAAGCAAAACCTATTGGGCGATAGTGCGTAACATGCCTCCTTTGCAGAAAGGGACGTTATGCGATTATCTTTTGAGAAACGAAAGTCGCAACAAGACATACGTGACCAAGGATACGAAGAGGGGAAAGTATGCCGAATTGGATTATGAACTTATTGCAAGCGGAGATAATTACAATCTGTTGAAGGTAAACCTGAAAACGGGCAGACATCATCAGATAAGAGTGCAACTTGCCAATATAGGCTGTCCGATAAAGGGCGATTTGAAATATGGCTTTGCACGCAGCAACAGCGATGGCTCCATTTCCTTGCATGCAAGAGAGCTTCGCTTTGTTCACCCTGTGAGTAAAAAAGAAATATACATAGAAGCACCGGTGCCGGAGGGCGTTCTCTGGCAGTACTTCGAGAATTTGATGAAATCAGAAAACAATAGATATGAATAGAACAGTTTTATGTTTGGCATTGGCTGCAATGCCTTTTTTGAGTTTTGCACAAAAGGATTGTCGTGTAGAGGGAAAGGCAAATCCGGAGCAGGTAGGACGGTATGTGTATATCGTTTATGGAAATCAAATAACCGATAGTGTAAAGGTGAATAAGAATGCGGAGTTTTCGTTTGCCTTGAAGGCTGATGATAAACTTTATACATGTGCCGAATATGGTGGAAGAGATGTATTGGCTTTTGTGAGCGAGGAAGGTAAGGTGGAATTGAATTTGAGGGATATGTCTTGCAAGGGCGGAGAACTTAACAAACAGGTGTCTTTGTTCTCTTCTGCTTCCGATGATGCTTGGAAACGTTATGAGAATACGGCTGCGGAAATAAAGGCAAAACCGATTTCCGAGGCTGATAAGGAAAAGGAACAGGACGCACTCTACGAAGAAACGGTCAAGGGTTTGCAACAGATCGGGGAAGAAGCCATGTCCCGTCTTGCGGATAAGGAGGCGGCAGGTTGGATGCTTGCATCGCTTTCCTATTACTACTCTTCGGAGGATTTCTTCAAGCAGTATGACAAGCTATCGGGCGAAGCGAAGAACTATCCGGGGCTTCAAACCGCTTATAAGGCTTTTGAGGCGTTGAGGAATACCTCGGAGGGAAAGATGTTTACGGATTTCACGATAGAGAATGGCGGATTGAAAGGGGAGAAGGTGAAGTTCTCGGATTATGTAGGAAAGGGAAAATACACCTTGGTGGACTTTTGGGCAACGTGGTGCGGTCCTTGCAAGAGGGAAATTCCCAATGTGAGAAATATTTATAAGGAGTTCGGGGACAAAATCACTGTTTTGAGTGTTGCCGTTTGGGATAAGAGGGCTGCGACTGAGAAGTTCATAGAGAAGAATGACATGCCTTGGAATCACATAATAGACGCTCAACAAATTCCGACGGATATTTACGGTATTCAAGGTATTCCTCAGATAATGCTTTTTGCTCCCGACGGAACGATTGTCAAGAGAGATTTGCGAGGAGAGGAAATCCGTAAGTTGTTGGAAAACGTATTGGGAAAATAAAACGGCGTTTCGGAAAAATAAAACGCCGAAATAATTTGACGAAATGCCGTTATCGCAACGAAACGCCGTTTTGTCAAGGTAAATCAAGAAGAACAGAAAAAGAGGTGATTATATGAAGGAGGAAAAATATAACCTGAGAGGTGTGAGTGCGTCGAAGGAAGATGTGCATGAGGCAATAAAGAACATAGACAAGGGATTGTTTCCCAAGGCTTTTTGCAAAGTGGTGCCTGATACGCTGACCGGCAGTGATGAACATTGCATCGTCATGCACGCAGATGGTGCGGGAACGAAGAGTTCGTTGGCTTACATGTATTGGAAAAAGACGGGGGATTTGTCGGTATGGAAGGGTATTGCGATAGATTCCATAGTGATGAACATCGATGACCTGATATGCGTCGGCATAACCGATAATATTCTTCTCAGTTCGACCATAGGCAGGAACAAAAATTTAATTCCGGGTGAGGTGATTGCGAGAATAATCAACGGAACGGAGGAGTTTTTGGAGGAAATGCGTGCTTTGGGTGTCGGAATCCGTTCCACGGGCGGAGAGACTGCCGATGTGGGAGATTTGGTGAGAACGATAATCGTCGATAGCACCGTAACGGCGAGAGCGGAAAGAAACAAGATAATTTCCAATGACAGAATAAAGGCAGGCGATGTGGTTGTCGGTCTTGCGTCTTTCGGTAAGGCGACATACGAAAAGGAATACAATTCAGGAATGGGCAGCAACGGTTTGACTTCTGCAAGGCATGATGTTTTCGCTTCCTCGCTTGCGAAGCTTTATCCGGAGAGTTATGATAATGCTTTGCCGAAAGAGGTGGTTTATTGCGGCGGTTTGGAACTTGAAAGCAAGACGGAAGTCGAGGGAATGGACGCAGGAAAGATGGTTTTATCCCCTACAAGGACGTATGCTCCCGTGATGGCTGAGGTTTTTAAGCATTGCAGAGGTCGGATAGATGGATTGGTGCATTGCAGCGGCGGTGCCCAAACGAAGGTCTTGCATTTCTTGAACGATGGCTTGCAAGTGGTGAAGGATAACTTGTTCCCTGTGCCTCCTTTGTTCAAAATGATACAGGAGCAGTCGAAGACGGATTGGCGAGAGATGTATAAGGTTTTCAATATGGGGCACCGTATGGAAATTTATACCGATTTGAAAACGGCGGAAGAGGTGATGGCGATAAGCAAGAGCTTCAATATAGAGGCGAGAGTGATAGGTCATGTGGAGCGAAAAGCAAAGACGTCTGTCGTTGTGAGAAGTCCGTATGGGGAATATATATATGAATAATAGCAGAGCGGGAAAAGCAATCATATCCTGCCGAAGCAGGTTCGTTCAAGCATGTGGTTGAGAAGAATTACGGCGAGAGGTAATGCAAAAGCAGGTTTTTACTTCGATATGATGGTTTTTTCTTATCGTTTTTTCTGTAATACATGAGAATGATACCGAATATGTACGGAATTTTTCGGGGTAAAAATGAATGACTTACGGTTTCGGCTGAAAAAAAACGGTGAGAAAGTTTGGTGGAAATCCGTATTTGTTCTATCTTTGCAAACGCATTCGGAGGGAAGAGAAGTTTGAAGAAAGTGCTGTCGGCGTTTGAATGCGAGGTAAGAGTTGTTTTGAAATGTCGAGATAAATAATAGAGATGCCGATGTAGCTCAGTTGGCCAGAGCAGCTGATTTGTAATCAGCGGGTCGGGGGTTCGAATCCCTCTATCGGCTCGATATTAGATGGGAGAGTCGCATAGCGGCAATTGCAACAGACTGTAAATCTGTCCTCTTCGGAGTTCGGTGGTTCGAGTCCACCCTCTCCCACGAAGAAAGAAGTAAAGGCGGTAGTTTGCTTTTATTGAAACAATGCGGAAGTAGCTCATTTGGTAGAGCGATAGCCTTCCAAGCTATAGGTGGCGGGTTCGAGCCCCGTCTTCCGCTCCACGAAAATAAGGGCGAGTCATGAGGATTGATTCGTTCTTATTGTTGTAAGTGTGATATGCCGTTGTAGCTCAGTGGTAGAGTACTTCCTTGGTAAGGAAGGGGTCACGAGTTCAAGTCTCGTCAATGGCTCTTGGTTGAGTTTAACTTTAAGTTGAGTAAATAGTAATTAAATAGTCAATAATTATGGCAAAGGAAAAATTTGAGCGTTCAAAACCGCACGTTAACATTGGAACAATAGGTCACGTTGACCATGGTAAGACGACTTTGACAGCTGCTATCACAACTGTATTGGCGTCTAAAGGTCTTTCCGAAGTAAAGTCGTTCGACTCGATAGACTCTGCACCGGAAGAAAAAGAAAGAGGTATCACAATCAACACTGCACACGTTGAGTATCAAACAGAAAATCGTCACTATGCACACGTTGACTGTCCGGGCCACGCTGACTATGTGAAGAACATGGTAACAGGTGCTGCTCAAATGGATGGTGCCATAATCGTTGTTGCTGCAACAGATGGTCCGATGCCTCAAACTCGTGAACACATCTTGTTGGCTCGTCAGGTAGGCGTTCCTCGTTTGGTTGTGTTTATGAACAAGGTTGACTTGGTTGATGACCCTGAACTGTTGGATTTGGTTGAAATGGAAATTCGTGACTTGTTGTCATTCTACGAATTCGATGGAGACAATACTCCTGTCATCAGAGGTTCTGCACTCGGTGCATTGAACGGAGAGCCAAAATGGGTTGAAAAAGTAATGGAACTTATGAAGGCTGTTGATGAATGGATACCTCTTCCAAAGAGAGATAAGGATAAAGATTTCTTGATGCCAATCGAGGACGTATTCTCTATCACCGGTCGTGGTACTGTTGCAACAGGTAGAATAGAGACAGGTGTCGTTCATGTAGGTGATGCTGTCGATATAATCGGTATGGGTGCCGAAAAATTGAAATCAACCGTTACCGGAGTTGAGATGTTCCGTAAACTCCTTGATGAGGGAGAAGCCGGAGATAACGTAGGTTTGTTGCTTCGTGGTATAGATAAGACAGAAATCCGTCGTGGAATGGTTATCGCTAAGCCGGGTTCTGTACACCCTCACAGAAAGTTCCAAGCTGAGGTTTATATCTTGAAGAAAGAGGAAGGTGGTCGTCATACTGCATTCCACAATCACTATCGTCCGCAATTCTATTTCAGAACAACTGACGTAACAGGAGAAATCACTCTACCGGAAGGTCGTGATATGGTTATGCCGGGAGATAACTTGACAATCACTGTTGAGTTGATTTCTGAAATAGCTTTGAACGAGAACTTGCGTTTCGCTATCCGTGAGGGTGGTAGAACCGTGGGTGCCGGTCAGGTAACCAAGATATTGGATTAAGAGAGTTCTATAAAGGTGAGGTTAAAAGACTTCACCTCTTTTTAGGGGCATAGTTTAAGGGCAGAATAGTGGTCTCCAAAACCATTGATGGGAGTTCGAATCTCTCTGCCCCTGCAAATCGAAAAACAAAATAATAAATGTCAAAGATAGTCGAATACGTAAAAAGCAGCTATGATGAATTGGCTCACAAGGTGTCATGGCCTACGATGTCGGAGTTGAGCAATAGTACGGTGGTGGTCTTTGTGGCTTCTCTTATAATTGCTCTCATTATCTTTCTTATGGATATTGTAACAGGTGTCCATCCGACTATGTTCTGGAAAGGATTGCTTGGCTATCTTTATGGAATGATGGGATAATCTTTCATTTTCATATCTTGCTTCCCAAAGGCTTTTATGTCTATGAGATGTGATGTGAAGTTTATATTTTGTTGAATGATAAATCTTTTCAATTATTTCCGGTATGAGTGAACAATCGAAAAAATGGTATGTGGTGAAAGTTGTTTCAGGCAAAGAAAAGAAAGCCAAGGAGTATATCGAAACAGAGGTGTCTCATAGTGGCTTGAATGACTTTGTCTCACAAGTTTTGATACCTACCGAAAAGGTTTTTTCTGTTCGTAACGGTAAAAGAGTGAGCAAGGAGCGTACATTGTTTCCGGGTTATGTTTTAATAGAAGCGTCTCTCGAAGGTGAAACAGTGCATGCAATCAGAAATGTCCCTAATGTCATCGATTTCCTTTCCGAAAAAGATGGTAAGCCTGTTCCTTTGCAGGATTATGAAGTCAAAAGGATATTGGGTACGGTTGATGAGATGATGGGAAATGATGAAGAATTGCTGGAGCCTTTTATCGTGGGAGAAACAGTCAAAATAATAGATGGTCCATTCAATAATTTTTCCGGTGTTATTGATGAAATCAACAATGAGAAAAAGAAACTTACTGTTACGGTGAAGATCTTCGGAAGAAGAACGCCTGTCGAGTTGTCTTTTGTTCAAGTTGTCAAGTAGATTTATCGGACAATATTTTTAATTACCTATTAAACGCACGTTAGTAAAATGGCTAAAGAAGTTGCAGGATTGATTAAGTTGCAAATTCCGGGAGGAAAAGCAAATCCATCTCCGCCGGTAGGACCTGCTTTGGGTGCTAAGGGTGTGAACATAATGGAGTTCTGTAAACAGTTTAATGCAAGAACGCAAGATCAAGCCGGTAAGTTGATTCCGGCAATCATTACTGTTTATTCGGACAAGTCTTTCGAGTTTGTAATCAAAACACCTCCTGTTGCAGTTCAATTGAAAGAGGCAGCCAAGTTGAAAAGCGGTTCCGGTGAGCCGAACAGAAACAAAGTTGCTACTTTGAAAATGGATCAGATAAAGGCTATTGCCGAGGCGAAGATGGTGGACTTGAATTGTTTCACTGTAGAGTCTGCAATAAGCATTGTCAAAGGAACTGCAAGAAGTATGGGTATCGTTGTTGAGGAGTAATATCTTCAATGTAGTTTCAGTTAAAATTTAATTCAATGGCAAAACAATCGAAAAAAACAAAAGAGGCTTTAGCTAAGTTCGATGTTGCAAAAGAGTACTCTTTGGAGGAAGCCGTAAAGATTGTCAAGGGCATTACTTTCACAAAGTTTGATGCTTCGTTTGATTTGGATGTTCGTTTGGGTGTTGACCCGCGTAAAGCCAATCAAATGGTGAGAGGTATTGTTACCTTGCCTCATGGTACGGGTAAGACCAAGAGGGTTCTTGTTTTGTGTACACCGGATAAAGAGGAAGAGGCTAAGGCTGCCGGAGCTGATTATGTTGGCTTGGATGAGTACATTACCAAGATAAAAGGCGGTTGGACGGATGTCGATGTTATTATCACCATGCCAAGTGTAATGCCGAAAGTGGGAGCTTTGGGTAAGGTATTGGGACCAAGAGGTTTAATGCCTAATCCTAAGACAGGTACCGTTACTATGGACTTGGGTAAAGCTGTACAAGAGGTTAAGGCCGGTAAGATAGATTTCAAGGTTGATAAATTCGGTATCATCCATACGAGCGTTGCCCGTATGTCTTTCGACGCGAATAAAATTTATGATAACGCGATGGAAGTATTGCAGGCTATCATAAAGTTGAAACCTACTTCTGCAAAAGGAACTTATGTGAAAAGCATAACGGTTTCTTCGACCATGAGTCCCGGTGTAAAAGTGGATACAAAGTCAATAAGCAAGTAAAACGTTGAAATATGAGAAAAGAAGAAAAGACGCAACTGATAGAAAACATCGGTAACGAGATAGCTAAATATTCTTATCTTTATTTCGTTGATATAGAGGGTTTGGACTCTGTTGCTACGGCTAAGTTGAGAAAGTTGTGTTATCGTAATGAAGTAAAACTGTTGGTTGTAAAGAACACTTTGTTGAAGAAGGCGTTGGAAAAGTCAGGTTTTGACTATTCCGAGTTGTTCTCAACATTCAAAGGTTCTACTTCTGTTATGCTTTCTAACGTGAACAATGCACCTGCAAAGTTGATAAAATCATTCAGAAACAGCAATGATAAACCTGTATTGAAATCGGCTTATGTGGAAGAATGTTTCTATGTGGGTGATGGTGCGTTGGAGGAATTGATTGCTATCAAGTCCAAGAACGAACTCATTGCAGACGTTATTGCTGCATTACAGTCTCCAATCAAGAATGTTATTGGAGCGTTGCAGTCAGGTGGCAACACGTTATCAGGTGTAATAAAAACTTTATCGGAAAGACCCGAGTAAGAAAACAAAATTGTAAAATACATTAAATCAAGAAATAAAATGGCAGATCTAAAAGCATTCGCAGAACAATTAGTTAATCTAAGCGTAAAAGAAGTAAAGGAATTGGCTGATATTCTAAAAGAAGAATATGGTATAGAGCCGGCAGCTGCGGCTGTTGCTGTGGCAGCAGGTCCTGCAGCAGGTGGTGCAGCAGCAGTTGAGGAAAAAACAGCATTTGATGTTGTTTTGGCAGAAGCCGGAGCTTCCAAACTTAACGTTGTTAAGTTGGTAAAAGACCTTTGCAGCTTAGGTCTTAAAGAAGCAAAAGAATTGGTAGATGCAGCTCCTAAAACATTGAAAGAAGGCGTTACCAAGGAAGAAGCTGAATCGTTGAAAAAAGCGTTAGAGGAAGCAGGTGCAAAGGTTGAAATTAAGTAAGACATTTCACCACAATCAATAAGGTAAGGGAGGGTGTTCTTTTCTAAGAATGCCCGTCCTTTATTGTGTTTTGTATCTAACTTATTTTTTTAACCTTTTAATTTGAAAAACCTTGGCACAAAATAATCCAACCTTAATTAGTTTCGCGTCTGTGAAGCATTTCGAATATCCTGACTTTTTGGATATTCAGTTGAAGTCTTTTAGAGATTTTTTCCAGTTGGAAACCAACTCGGAAAACAGAATTAACGAGGGCTTATATAAAGTCTTTTCCGAAAATTTCCCGATAACCGATGCAAGGAATAATTTCGTTCTCGAATTCTTAGATTACTTTATCGACCCTCCTCGCTATTCCATTGATGAGTGCATAGAGAGGGGTTTGACGTTTAGTGTTCCGTTGAAAGCAAAGTTGAAGTTGTTCTGTACGGATCCGGAGCATGAGGATTTTGAAACGAAAATACAAGATGTTTATTTGGGCATGATTCCATACATGACACCCAAAGGAACGTTCGTGATAAACGGAGCTGAGAGAGTGGTGGTATCGCAGTTGCACCGTTCTCCGGGAGTGTTTTTCGGAACGAGTACGCATGCCAACGGAATGCAGTTGTACTCTGCAAGAATCATACCTTTCAAGGGTTCTTGGATGGAGTTTACCACTGACATCAACAATGTCATGTATGCTTACATAGACCGAAAGAAGAAGTTGCCGATAACGACTTTATTGAGAGCTATCGGATATGAAACGGATAAAGATATTTTGGAGATTTTCGACCTTGCTCAGGAAGTAAAAGTAACCAAAGCCAATTTGAAGAAGGTATTGGGTAGGCGATTGGCTGCAAGGGTTGTCAGAGCATGGATAGAGGATTTTGTCGATGAGGATACCGGAGAGGTTGTGTCTATCGAAAGAACAGAGGTAATCATAGACAGGGAGACGACATTGGAACAGGAACATTTGAATCTTATTTTGGATTCTGGTGTCAAAACCATATTGTTGCACAATGATGATGCCACAGCCACGGATTATTCGATAATCTTCAATACATTACAAAAGGATACAGCTAATAATGCCAAGGAAGCTGTTGAATATATATATAGACAATTACGTAGTGCCGAACCGCCAGATGAAGAAACGGCGAGAGGAATTATTGAGAAATTGTTTTTCTCGGATAAGAGATACGATTTGGGTGATGTCGGAAGATACAGAATAAACAGAAAATTGAACCTTGATGTAAGCGATGATACGAGAGTGCTTACAAAAGAGGATATTATCTGTATTATAAAGTACTTGATAGAACTGATTAACTCAAAAACGGAAGTCGATGACATCGACCACTTGAGTAATCGTAGAATAAGAACAGTAGGAGAGCAGTTGTATGCTCAATTCGGAGTGGGTCTTTCCCGTATGGCAAGAACCATAAGAGAAAGAATGAATGTCAGAGATAATGAAGTGTTCAGTCCGACGGATTTGATAAATGCCAAGACATTGTCGTCGGTTATCAATTCGTTCTTCGGAACAAATCAGTTGTCTCAATTCATGGATCAAACAAATCCTCTTTCCGAGTTGACTCACAAAAGAAGGATTTCTGCTTTGGGACCCGGAGGTTTGTCGAGAGACCGTTCTGGATTTGAGGTGCGAGATGTTCACTATACTCACTATGGACGTCTTTGTACAATAGAAACTCCGGAAGGTCCGAATATCGGTTTGATATCGTCTTTGAGTGTATTCGCGAAAATCAATTCTCTCGGATTTATAGAGACTCCATATTATAAGGTAAAGGACGGCAAGGTCTTGATGAAAGAAGGACCTATTTATCTTACGGCAGAAGAGGAAGAGGATAAGATTGTGGCACAGGCTGCAACCAAGTTGGACGCTGATGATAGAATAGTGGAAGAAAGGATAAAGGCTCGTCAAATGGCGGATTTCCCTATCGTTTCTCCCGATAAGGTGGATTTAATGGACGTTGCTTCCAACCAGATTGCTTCGATAGCTGCTTCGTTGATTCCTTTCCTTGAACATGATGATGCGAACCGTGCTTTGATGGGTTCGAACATGATGCGTCAGGCAGTACCTTTGCTTAATCCCGATATTCCTATCGTTGGAACGGGTATAGAAGAGTCTGTCGCTTATGATTCAAGGGTATTGATTCATGCCGAAGGAGACGGAATAGTAGAATTCGTAGATGCAAGAGAAATTGTAATACGTTACGATAGAGATGAAAATGAAAGGTTGGTAAGTTTCGAAGATGATTTGAAGAAATACAAGCTTACCAAGTTCCGTAGAACCAACCAAAGTACTTCAATCAATCTCCGTCCGATAGTCAATAAGGGCGATAAGGTCGTTAAAGGACAGGTGCTTTGTGAAGGTTATGCGACAAAGGACGGTGTACTGGCTTTGGGTCGAAACTTGCAAGTTGCGTTCATGCCTTGGAAAGGATATAATTACGAGGACGCCATAGTAATTTCCGAAAGAATAGTCAAGGAAGATATTTTCACCTCTGTTCACGTAGATGAGTTCATAACCGAAGTCAGAGAAACGAAACGTGGATTGGAGGAACTTACAAGGGATATTCCTAACGTAAGTTTGGAAGCTACGAAAGACCTTGACGAAAACGGAATGATAAGAATCGGTGCTCATGTCAAAGAGGGTGATATATTGGTAGGAAAGATTACTCCGAAAGGAGAGTCCGACCCTACTCCTGAAGAAAAATTGTTGAGAGCAATATTCGGAGATAAAGCAGGAGACGTTAAGGACGCATCGTTGAAAGTTCCGCCTTCAATCAGCGGAGTGGTAATAGACAAACGTTTGTTTACAAAATTTATCAAGGACAAGAAGTCCAGACAGAGGGACAACGAGATTGCCAAAGAACTGAAAGAAAAATTCGATAAGGAGGAGAAAGAGTTGAACAACAAACTTATCGACAAACTGTTTGTTTTGTTGACAGGCAAAGTTTCAGCCGGAGTGTACTCCAATTATAATGAAGAATTCGTTCCCAAGAAATCAAAATTCAATCAGAAACTTCTCGCATCGATAGATTATGCCAATGTAAACCCTAATAATTGGACGACAGACCCGCAAACCAATGAATTGGTTAAGGAAATGTTGAACAACTACAACATAAAGTGCAGAGAAATCCAAGGAACATTGGCTCGCCAGACTTATGCAGCAACCATAGGAGATGATTTACCTTCCGGAATAGTTCAAATGGCTAAAATATACATAGCCAAGAAGAGGAAATTGAAAGTCGGAGATAAAATGGCAGGTCGTCATGGTAATAAAGGTATCGTTGCCAAGATAGTACGTGAGGAGGATATGCCGTTTTTGGATAATGGAAAGCCGGTGGATATAGTTTTGAACCCGCTTGGTGTGCCTTCCCGTATGAACCTCGGACAAATCTTCGAGACCGTGCTTGGTTGGGCAGGTCATGAGTTGAATCTTAGATTTCATACCCCTATATTTGATGGAGCCACTTTGGAAGATGTCAACGGATACATGGATAAAGCCGGCTTGCCTCACAATGGAAAATGTTATTTGAGAGATGGAGAAACAGGAGAGGTCTTCGACCAACCTGCAACAGTCGGCTATGTATATATGTTGAAATTGCATCACATGATAGACGATAAGATGCACGCAAGAAGCATAGGACCATACTCCGTAATCACTCAACAGCCGCTTGGAGGTAAAGCACAATTCGGAGGACAGAGATTCGGAGAGATGGAGGTTTGGGCATTGGAAGCCTTTGGAGCATCGCACGTTTTGCAGGAAATATTGACCATCAAGTCAGACGATGTTGTCGGAAGAGCAAAAGCGTACGAAGCAATAGTGAAGGGCGACAATATGCCGACACCGGGCATACCAGAATCGTTTAACGTCTTGGTACACGAGTTGAGAGGTTTGAATTTGGAGGTATCGTTTGATTAGTTGATGTAGTTTCATTGACAGTTTTAAGGCTAACAATTATGGCGAGTAGAAAAGAAAATCAGATAAACAGTACATTTAAATCGATGACAATCAGTTTGGCATCTCCCCAATCGATAGAAGAAAGATCAAGAGGAGAGGTGTTGAAACCTGAAACCATCAATTATAGAACATATAAGCCGGAAAGAGACGGATTGTTTTGTGAAAGAATATTCGGACCTGTAAAGGATTGGGAATGTCATTGCGGAAAATACAAGAGAATACGATACAAAGGAATTATATGCGACAGGTGTGGAGTTGAGGTAACGGAGAAGAAGGTCAGAAGAGAGAGAATGGGACACATTAAGTTGGTCGTTCCTGTGGCTCATATATGGTTTTTCCGTTCTCTTCCCAACAAAATAGGTTCGTTGCTCGGTATCCAAAGTAAAAAACTCGATCAAATCATCTACTATGAGAAATACATAGTAATCAACCCCGGTTTGGCATCGGAGTTTGAAATCGCCAAGATGGATTTGTTGACTGAGGAAGAATACTTTGACATCATGGAGAAATTGCCGATGGAAAATCGTCAATTACCGGATGAAGATCCCAACAAATTTGTGGCAAAGATGGGAGCGGAAGTTCTTTACGATTTGTTGAAAAATTTGGATTTGGATAAATTGTCTTTCGAGTTAAGACATAAAGCACACAACGAAACTTCACAACAAAGAAAACATGATGCATTTAAACGTTTGAACGTCGTTGAGGCGTTTAGGGAAGCGAACAAGAAGAAAGAGAACAGACCGGAATGGATGATAGTTCAAGTCGTTCCTGTCATACCACCGGATTTGCGTCCGCTCGTTCCATTGGACGGAGGACGTTTTGCAACGTCCGACCTTAACGACTTGTACAGACGAGTAATCATAAGGAACAACCGTTTGAAGAGATTGATAGAGATTAAAGCTCCCGATGTAATCATGCGTAACGAAAAGCGTATGTTGCAGGAAGCTGTCGATTCTTTATTCGATAATTCAAGGAAGGTAAGTTCCGTAAAATCCGACTCCAACAGAGCATTGAAATCTTTGTCCGATTTCTTGAAAGGAAAACAAGGACGTTTCCGTCAGAACCTTTTGGGTAAGCGTGTCGATTATTCCGGACGTTCCGTAATTGTCGTCGGACCGGATTTGAAAATGCACGAATGCGGATTGCCGAAAGATATGGCATCGGAATTGTTCAAACCGTTCATCATAAGAAAGATGTTGGAACGAGGAATTGTCAAGACCGTAAAATCCGCAAAGAAAATAGTCGATAAGAGGGAAGATCCGAGAGTTTGGGAAATATTGGAGAACATATTGAAAGGACACCCTGTTCTTTTGAACCGTGCTCCGACCCTTCACAGATTGGGTATCCAAGCATTCCAACCTAAATTGGTCGAAGGAAAGGCAATAAGATTGCACCCCTTGGTTTGTGCAGCGTTCAATGCCGACTTCGACGGAGACCAGATGGCTGTCCACGTACCGCTTGGCAATGCGGCCGTATTGGAAGCACAACTCCTTATGTTGGCATCTCACAACATATTAAGCCCTGCCAACGGAACTCCGATAACGGTCCCTTCGCAGGACATGGTCTTGGGACTTTATTATATGACCAAGGGCAAAGTTTCCGACGAAACAGAGAAAGTCAAAGGAGAAGGAATGACTTTCTACTCTTCCGAGGAAGTTCAAATAGCACACAACGAAGGCAGAATAGACCTTCATGCACATATAAAATTGAGAAGGCTCAGAACGGAAGACGCAGAGCCGAAGTACGAAATAATAGAAACAACAGTCGGCAGAGTGTTGTTCAACCTTGTTGTTCCACCGGAGTATGGCTACATCAATGTAGTGTTGAAGAAAAGCATATTGAGAGACATCATAGGAGACGTTTTGAAAGTGTGCGGAATGGCAAAAACAGCTCAATTCCTTGATGATATAAAGGATTTGGGTTACCGAATGGCATTTGTCGGAGGATTGTCTTTCAACCTTGGAGACGTCTTGGTACCGGAAGAAAAGGTCGGATTGATAAAAGAAGCCAATGATTCCGTTGATGAAGTAACCATGAACTACCAAATGGGACTTATCACGAACAACGAACGTTACAACCAAGTCATAGACATTTGGACAGATGCCAACAGACGACTAACCGAAGTCGTTATGAAACACATATCCGAAGACCGACAAGGATTCAATCCGGTATATATGATGCTTGATTCCGGAGCCCGTGGTAGCAAGGAACAAATACGTCAGCTTACCGGAATGCGTGGATTGATGGCAAAACCTCAAAAATCCGGAGCAACAGGTGCCGAAATCATCGAGAACCCGATTATTTCCAACTTCAAGGAAGGATTGTCGGTGTTGGAGTACTTTATCTCCACCCACGGAGCCAGAAAAGGTTTGGCGGATACCGCTTTGAAAACAGCAGAGGCAGGATACTTGACAAGACGATTGGTCGATGTAACACACGATGTCATCATAACGGAAGAAGATTGTGGTACGTTGAGAGGAATTCCGACAACGGCTTTGAAGAAAAACGAAGATGTCGTACAAACCTTGTATGACAGAATACTCGGTAGAGTAACCGTTCATGATGTCATACATCCGCAAACCGGTGAAATCATAGCGAAGGCAGGTGATGAATTGACGGAGGACATTTGTCAAAAGATAGAAGACTCACCGATAGAGGAAGTAGAAATACGTTCCGTATTGACCTGTGAAAGCAAGAGAGGCGTTTGTGCAAAATGTTACGGACGAAACCTTGCGACAGGCAAGATGGTTCAAAAGGGAGAAGCCGTCGGCGTTATTGCTGCACAATCGATTGGAGAACCGGGAACACAGCTTACACTTAGAACCTTCCACGTCGGTGGTGTTGCCGGCGGTAACATAGGAACAAGTTCCAAGTTGCAAGCGAAGTACGATGGTATCCTTCAAATAGACGAATTGCGTTCCGTACCATTCGATGAAGGCGATGCAAAATACAATGTAGTCATCGGACGTTCAGCCGAAATGAGGATAATAGATCCTAATACGCAAGCCGTACTTTCCTCAGGAAACATTCCTTACGGAGCGAAACTGTATTTTGAAAACAATGTAGAGGTACATAAAGGAGATGTCGTTGCGGAATGGGATCCGTATAATGCAGTGATAATATCCGAGGTAGGAGGAACAATCCGATATGACGCAATATTGGAAGGCGTAACATACCGAATAGAATCCGACGACCAAACAGGATTGCAGGATAAAGTCATAATAGAATCCCGTCAGAAGTCGAAGAACCCTTCTATCAGTATAATCGATAAGGCAGGTGAAATCATTAAAACGTACGACATACCGGTAGGAGCCCACCTGACAGTCGATGACGGACAAAAAATACAACAAGGAACTTCATTGGTCAAGATACCGCGTTCGTTCGGAAAGGCAGGCGATATCACGGGAGGTTTGCCGAGAGTAACCGAGTTGTTCGAAGCAAGAAATCCATCGGATTCGGCAATCGTAGCCGAAATAGACGGAGTAGTATCTTTGAACAAGAAATTGAAACGTGGAAACAGAGAGGTTATCATCACAAGCAAGACCGGCGAGCAACGTACATATCTCATACCGACCACGAAACAAATCCTTGCACAAGAGAACGACTACGTCAAGGCAGGAACACCTTTGAGCGAAGGAGCAATAACGCCTGCGGACATCTTGGCAATCAAAGGACCTATGAAAGTACAAGAGTACATCGTGAACGAAGTTCAAGAGGTTTACCGTTTGCAAGGTGTGAAGATTAACGATAAACACTTTGAAGTCATCGTAAGACAGATGATGAGAAAAGTGGAAATCGAAGATCCGGGTGATACACACTTCCTTGAAGGCGAAATGGTCAACAAATTAGACTTCCAAGAAGAAAATGACAATATCTTCGGAATGAAAGTCGTGGAGGATAAAGGCGACAGCGAGAACTGCCACAATGGAGAAATTATCACGGCTCGTAAGTTGAGAGATGAAAATTCCTCATTGAAGAGAAAAGACAAAGCCCTCATCGTGGCAAGAGATGCCATGCCGGCAACAGCCCGTCAGGTATTGCAAGGTATAACCAAAGCCTCATTGCAAACGAAGAGTTATTTGTCGGCAGCCTCATTCCAAGAGACCACAAAGGTCTTGAACGAAGCAGCCATAAGTGCAAAGACGGATTATATGTTGGGAATGAAAGAGAATGTTTTGGTAGGACATTTGATACCGGCAGGTACAGGATTGCCGGAATACGCAAGTGCAATAGTTGCAAATAAAGATCAAATGGAAGAACAAAACGCTCAAAATATTCAACCCGTGAGACGAGGCAGAAAACCTGCCATGGCAGAATAAGAACCGAAATTTTTGCTCTCGGCTTTACAAACCGAGAGCAAAAATTCAAATAATGATAACAATGGAAAACAATAAGAAACAAGGACAGTTGGATATAGAACTGACACCGGATATAGCAGCAGGGGTATATAGCAACTTACAGTTGATACAACATTCTCCTACCGAGTTTGTCTTGGATTTCATACAGGTAATGCCCGGAGTACCGAAAGCACAAGTGAAAAGTCGTGTCATACTTTCACCCGTACATGCGAAGAAACTATTGGCAGCATTGCAAGACAACATAAACAAATACGAGATGAATAACGGAACAATCTCCGATATTCAATCCGGTACACCGTACGAACAAATCAATCCCATAGGAAAAGCCTGATCGGGAACAAAAAATTAGGACAATCGAAAGGGTATGCGAGGATAATCGCATACCCTTCAATCTTTTTAATCGGATAACACATGAAAAAAGTAATCATATCAAGCCTTTTTATGCTGCTTGTGCCCATGATGACAATCGAAGCACAAACGACAGTGGATTACATCAAGATAGATACATTCACCATATCTATGGATACCACGGACTATCATTTCACCACATATACACCGATGGCAGGAGCCGGTTTCTCCTTTGAAAGAACAAAACCCGATGAACGTGATACGAACATCGGCTTATGTATGGTAGCCGCTTTCACCTCAAAACCACCCGAACACATTGTCGGGACCACTGTTTGCAAAGGCGAATTACGTACTGACAGCACAGAAAGCGAAACAGGCTATTGTCTTATCATAGACGGAGTAGTCGTAATACACCCTTTAAGCCTGAGTCGAGAACAAAGTATATGTCGGGCAATAGAACAAAAGGGTGATTACTTCCAACAGATGTTGCTCACATATAAACAGAAACCTGTTCCGACAAACGTATTCAAGAACAGGACGACCGCAAGGCGAGCCTTGGTCATTGCAAATCAAAAACCCTTTATCGTGGAAACCAATGACCGCATACACATAGACACCTTTACCACATGTCTGTTACGAATAGGAGTGGAGCAAGCAATCTATTTGGACATGGGTTCATGGAGCGAAGGCTGGTACAGAACCAACAATCAAACAATTCAAAGAATCGGAAACAATCGTCGCTCCACACACCTCCAAACCAACTGGATTACAATAAAACGAAGAAAATAATCTTTCACGCAATAGTATATACAAAAACAGGTGTCGAATAAGGTATTTGTGCATTGAAGCCGGTTTTCTAAAACTCGATTTTTCTTGAACCTCTTGAATTTCGGTAAAGAGCGATAGAAGGTATTTCAATCCGAGTTTGTATTTCTTTCTACCCATAAATACTCTCTATTTCTCTTTAATTTTACTCCTTTTCGTCTTTCATTTTCCCTCTTTTTGCCATTTTCAGGCTCATTTTTCCTTTGCCATTCACAACTTTTCGGTACACAATTTCGCTTTTCACATTTTTTACCATTTGAGGATTTTTGCGGAGGTTGTGATTAACGATTTTCAAGTTCATTAACTTCGTGGCTTGCGAATTTTCCGTCGAGAGTTTTCCACATGGAAATTTTTCGAGTATTCAAGGGTTAAGCAAAAGATTGTATTTCAACACCTTGCA
>ERZ1026780.215-NODE-215-length-50315-cov-6.340808_pt1 | contig 50315 bp, 41 predicted proteins | sample MGYA00380126_ERZ1026780 | MGnify/ENA primary metagenome ERZ1026780 (study PRJEB33269, sample SAMEA4719762) | human gut metagenome | biome: human-associated habitat; feature: organic feature; material: feces | place: Cameroon | collected 2013-10 ... | reverse complement strand
CCGTGAAGATCTGCTGCGCGACGGACGACACCGCCTCCAGCCACGCCGTCGTCGCCGTGAGTTCGTTCATCTTGAGGACGCTCTGGCTCTCGATGGCCGCGGCCCGCCGGCAGCATACCGCCATGATCAGCTGCCCGAAGCTGAGCCCCTCCAGGCCGTTGTACTGGTAGGCGTTTACGGCCACCGGCGCATATCGGCTCGTCCCGATCTGCTCGACGTAGATTTCGCTCATGGCATCTCCTACAGGTTCTTGATGAGGGAGGAGGTCGTGTCGGCGATCTTCTGCATGAGCGACGTCGCCGTGGAGTAGGCCTCGTCGCGCCGGTCGACGAGCGACTGGAGGCGCGTCATGTCGGCCGAGGCCTCGTTGTTGAGCTTGTCGATCTGCGTCTTGACGAGCTGGATCGCCTTCTCGCAGTTCGACTTCGTGACGTAGTAGCCCGTCTTCCCCTTGCCGTCGCCCTTCCCGGCTGTCCCGTAGCCCCAGAGGCCGCTTTCAATGGAGTCGAGCACGGTCCGCGTCGCCTCGCTCGGCTGCTTCAGGTAGTCGAGCGACCAGGTTCCGCCCGAGTCGTCGCTCTTGAACGCCGCCTCGATGCCGCTCAGGTCCGAGAGCGCGTTGCCGAGCTTTTCGAGGCGCTTGTTGCGGTTCGTCATGCGCGTCGCCATCGGCTCGACCTCCTTCTCGATCGTCGCCGCCCGCTGTTCGGTGACCGCGACCATGAGGTCCTGGAAGTTGACCTTCTCGCCGTTGATGATGTACTCCGCCCCGCTCACCCCCCACACCGAGAGGTTCGAATTCGTCACAAGATCCGTTATGATCGCCATCGTTCGTTCTCCTTTCTCATCCGATGTACCGGATGCCCGTCGCGCGCGTCTGGCTCGCCTTGTTCAGCAGCTTCACGGCCATCTGGTAGGCGCTGTCGCGCTTCGAGACGAAGCCCTGCAGCGACACGGCGTCCTGCTGGATGTCGTTGTTCGTGACGTCGAGCGCGTACTGGACGTCGGTCTGGAGCTTCTGGATGTACTGGTACTGGATGCGCGTCGCGCTCGGCCTGAAGTAGTCCTTCGTGAGGCCGTACTTCGCGAGGAGGTTGTACGCCTCCGCGCCGCCCACGATGTCCTGCTCGCTCGTCGTCTTGCGGTGGTCCTCGTCGAACTTCGCGAGCGTCCCGGAAATGTCCGCGAGCGCCCGGCCGAGGTCGTCGAGCTTCCGCTGGCGCGCCCGCACGGCGGCCGTGTAGGCGGGGATCGCGCTCTCGACCGCGACCGCGCGCTGCAGCCCGGCCATCGCGACGGCCTTGTCGTAGGTGCATCCGGCGACGCCGTCCACGGTGTAGTCGACCTGGGCCGTCCCGAAGATCGAGAGGTCCAGGTCGCGCGGCTGGATGGTGGTGCTCATCGGTTAGGCCACGATTTGGGTGATGGACTGGTTCTCCGCCGCGAGGATCGCCTGCAGGAGGTCGAGAACCGACTGGACGAGCTGCTGGGCGCTCGTGGCGAGGTCGTCCGACTCCGCCCGTGCGTCCTCCGCCGTCTTCGCCGCCGCCTCGTATTCCGTCGCCGCCGCCTGCTGCATCCCCGTCACGCTCTGCGTGATGCCTTCGAGGAGCTGCCCCGTCTGGCGCAGGAGGTCGCTCGCCGTCTGCCAGCCGTGCGCCCGCGCCTCCGCCGCCCGGTAGTCGGCGTTGTGCTCCAGCATCTTCGTCGCCTTGCCGAACGACTGCTCGGCGGCCTCGATGTCGGCGGCGAGCGAGTCCGTGTAGCCGCCCTTCATCTTCTGGTCGGTCACGTAGGCCCGTCCCCACGTGCGCTGCTGTTCGAGATCCGCGATCTCCGCCTTGGCCGCCTTGATCTCGGCCTTGTTCGCCGCAGGGTTGCGTTCGAGCTGCGTGAGTTCAAGGCGCTTCGCGCCGAGCTTCGCCTCCAGCTGGGACTGGTCGAGGTTGAGGGCGTCCACATAGGCGTCGTTCGCCGTCTTCACCTTCTCGTTGAGGGCCTGGAGCTTCGCGTCGCTCGCCCCCGCCGCTTCCAGCGCATCCTCGCGCTGCGCCCTGAGACCGTCCAGTTCGCCCTGGGCCTTTGTCAGCGCGGTCTTCTTCTCGGCCAGCTCGGCGTCGAGGGCCGATTCGCCCTTCCCCCCAACCGCCGCACGCGCCTCGCCGGCCTGCGCGATGTCGCTTTCCAGCGTTTCGACTTCGGCCGTGAGACGGTCGACTTCGGCCTGCTTCGGCGCGATTTTCCCGTCCAGTTCGGCCGTTATCGCCTTGCCGCGGGCACTCGCCTCGATGTGGGCCTCGCGCTGTTCGACGGCGCTGTCCAGCGTCGCCTTCGCCGTCTCGGACTTGGCGAAGTTCGCCTTGGCGGCCTGCAGCTGCTCCGGCGTCATCGACTTGCCGGCCTTCGTGAGGTTCGCGCCCGTCTCGGCGCCGTTCTTCGCGGAGAGGAGCGAGAGGTTCTGCTGCGCCTGGTCGACGCCCGACGCCTTCGTCATCTTCGCCGCCGAGGCCTGCGCCGCGCTCGAGGCGAAGAACGTGCCCGCCTGCGCACAGATGCTCGCGGCGGAGAAGACGCACGACATGATGAGCCCGTTGCGCGCCGCCGTGCGCTGCTGCTCGGCCTGGCACCTGATGTCGGCCACCTCGCGCGAGAGGTCCGCATGGCGCTGCGTGCGGGCGCTCTCGCGCTCCTTCTGCGCGATCTCCAGCATGAGCTGCATGAGCGCGTAGATGTCGAAGAGCATCTTCTGCGCGTCGGTCGCGGGCGCCGTGTCCGACGCGGAGAGGGTTGTCGCCCGCCCCAGGGCCGCCTTCAGCGCGTCGAACGCGCCGTCGAGCTTCGCGCGGAGATCGGCAAGCCCCTCCTCCGTGAGCGTGCCGGTCGCCTCGTCGAGCGCGGGCGGCGCGATCGTGACGGTCTGCGAAAGGCCGCTCGCGCCCGTGAAGGTGACGGTCAGGTTGCCGTCCGCCCCCTGCACGGCCTGCGCGCCGCCGGCGCGCGCGAGCGCCGTCCCCTGCATCGCCTCGCCCACGAGGCTGTTCCAGTTTGCGTTTGGATTGAATGTCACGGACATGGCTGAATCTCCTTTTCGATCGCGTTCCCCCCGTCTACGCGCGGGGCCGCGCGAAGGTTACGGGATTTCCTAGGCATTCTGGAGGCCGATCTCCTGGTTGATCTTGTTGAGCGTGTCGGTCTTCGACTCCAGCAGCTCCAGCATCTGCGAGCCCGTGTTCGCGATCTGCTCCAGGATCGCCTGCAGGTCCTCCTCGCTCTCCTCCAGGAACTTCTGGAGCTTCTGGAGGACGGCCTGGGCCTCCGTCGCGTCCGCCTGCGCGCGGCCCGCCATGTACCCGGTCGCCGTCGTCGCCGCCGTCGTCGCGAGTCCGGCCGTCTGCATCACGCCGTTGCCGACGTTCATCGCAAGGCGCATCACCTTCGCGGCCGTCTGCGAGAGCTTCACCGCGCCCGCCACGCCCTTCGCCGCCGCGCGGGCGGCCGACACGCCGCCGCCGATCGAGGTCGCGAGCCCCAGCACGAGCTCGCAGGCGCCGAAGATGCCCTGCGCCCAGGCGTCGCAGTCCTGCTTCGACCAATTGGGGTGCAGGTCCTGCAGAACGCCCGACATCCACTTCATGATCTTCTTGTCGGCGCCCGTCGTGGAGAGCACCGCGCTCGAAACGGCCAGCGCCGCGCCCGCGATCGCGAAGCCCGCCGCGAGACCGCCCGTGCAGACCGTCACGACCGCCGCGACGACGCACGCGAAGATCGCGCCCAGCCAGCTGAGGAACTTGCTCGCCTTCGCGGCCTTCTCCTGCTTCTTGGCCTCCTCGATGGACTTGTCGATCTTCGCCATCTGCGAGTCGTGCGCCGCTTCGAGCTGGCCCTTGAGCGACTTGATGCGCTGGCTCTGCGCCTCCGCGCTCTTCTCGTCCGTCTCCATCTGCAGGTAGGCGAGCAGCGCCTCCAGGTCGGCCTTGCCGGCCTTCGCTTCGTCCGCCTCGTCGAGTTCGGGCACGACGGCCGAAGTCGTCTTCCCGCTTCCCGAGACGCCGGCCGTCTGCGAGACGGTGACGTTGCCCGACGCGCCGAGGAGCGACGCCATGTCGGCCGTGGCGGAGGCGGCGGACGCCTGCTGGAGGGGGTCGTTGAACGTCGGCGTCTGCGGGACGCCGCGCGCCATGTTGATGTCCATGCTCATGGTAAATATCCTTTCACGTGCGGCGTTTCCGTCAGGCGACGAGGGCGGCGCGCAGCTGCGCGGCCTTGGCGAGATAGGTGCGGCCCTTCTCGGTCGTCTTGGGCGCGTACTCGGCGAGCGCATCGAGGGCGGCGCGCGCCTCGTCCTTCTGTCCGAGCGCGAGATGGCATTCCGCCGCGTAGTACATCGGCTTGGGGTTCTCCAGGTCGAGGAAGCTCGCGAAGCGGTACGCCTCGATGGCGGCGGCGAACTGGCGCTGCACCTGCCGGAGCGAGCCGAGGCCCGTCCAGTAGCGCGAGTTGAGGTGGTCGAAGAGCGTGAGGAACCTGAAGACCTTCTCGGCGTCCGCGTAGTTGCCCGCCTTGTAGAAGTTCACGCCCATCGCGTAGATCGCCTCCATCTCCTCGTCGGAGAGGCCGCGCATCGCCCGCAGGGTCGCCCCGTCGCCAAATTCCTTGAGCGCCGCCACGATCTTCTCGTCGGTCATGCTCGCGGGATCGTTGATGTCCATGTGGATGCTAGTCATGAGTTGTTCTCCTTTGACGGGTCTACGGACAAGCCGTGCGGTGGTTACAGGATTCGGGACGCTTCATGTTGAAATGTTTCCGTTTCAGTTTATCAAATCGCCCCCCCTTCCCACAAGCCCCAGACGGCCCGAGCGCGGCCTTTAAGTGGTCAAGTCGGCCTACGGCCTTTAAATCGCCGCTTCGCGGCTTTAAAGTACGTTGGTTCCAGGTCCTAGGGGAGGGGCGCGCTTCTGCACGACCGCGCCCTCCGGCCGGTCAACACGGAGCACGCGGAGGCACGGGGACACGGAGAGTGGTTTTGAGGCTGGCCTGCGCGCTGCTTCATCCGCCACATCCTGATGGTCCGGAACGCGATGTACCCGCGCCGCCTCGGCGTGTCCCGAACCAGACAAGCCCCGCCAACCCCAGCACAACGGCAGGAGTGCGCACAGCACCGCCGCCGCGTGGTTCGGGTTTAAGAATGCGAAAGAAAATCGTTCCAAAGGCACTATTCTCCGTCAAGTACAATATGAGTTTCCATTATACATCTTTTCTTCTGTAAATCACGAAGATAGTCGTCAACCTTAATCATATACTCGTAAGCGATCACCGATTCCCGTGTTCCACAGAACACCTTCCTTTTATTATACATCCGGAAACAGTAGTCTGTTTGAAGTGAGAAGAATTTCATTGTCGAGCCTTTTACCAATACTCCAATTTCTGAGACATTCCCATTCCCTCCTAATGGACACACGAACTGGTAATCTTCCAACCGTTTTTCCAATTGCGTTCGTACCGCAGACATTTCTTGCGACACAGGATACATTCTGACGTTAAAAACCTTTTTCCTGGCTGTAACAACTACAATCCGATTTGTTTTCCAAAAAACAGAAGCGAAATCACTATATCCAAAATATGGCGCATACCAAATGAAAGAAAGCCCATCCACCTCTATGCCTGATTTCATTAACAAATCTTGACATTTATGGTGAACACTGGCGAATCGCCCAATGGAGGTGCGCACACGCCGCCACTCTGTTTCATACACTGTCCGTAATGCCCCTGTTGGAGAAAGATGGAGATTCTCCGCCCACACATGACAGGGAACAGCAAGGAGCAGACATCCGAGAATTATACTTGTCATTCTCTGATCCATCTATCGAAGAAGAAGGTGCAGGATGCCGGGGCCCCGACGCCCGGTCCCGGGAGCGGTTCGCCGAAAGCCGTCCGTGCCGCCCGGCCTTCCGGCCTTTCCACTGAACACAGTTCCATCTTGCGCATCGCCGTTCCTCCTCGTTCTGGTCCTGCACCATACGCTTTACGCTCCGCCTCCCCAAACGGAACATTTTCCGATGATGGTGCAACCTTATCATAAGGCCCGCCGTTTCGTCAAGATGGAAGATCGAAAAACTTGAAGAATTTCCAATAGAAGAAGTCCTTGTACACGAAGTACCCGCGCCGACTCGGCGCGGGGCGTCGGCGCGCACCCCGCACGGAGAGCCGCCCCACAGCGCCACGCGCCGAGGCGGCGCGGGTACTTCGCGCGCCGACACGCCGTATGCCAACCCGAACTGTTCCGAAGCGAAATCGCGCGGCCCGTGCCTGCCTACGCCCTACAATGCGTTCTTTGCGTTAAAACATCCCGTACCCCTCTTTTTCAACGCAAAGGACGCAACATGTTGCGGACAGGGGAGGGGCGGACGCGACAAGCGCGTCCCTCCCGTTGCGGACCAACGTCAACTCCGCCCCAGCACCGTTACAATCAGGTCAGCAACAGCCCCCCATACCAACCCAGAAGCACGGTGGTTACTGACCACATTTCCCGTTCTCCTTTTCTATAGCAGGGGAAATGAAACCGCCCCTACGGTGCCATTCTGATGCAGCACGTTCCATCTCGACTGAAAGGTGCGCGGCAACGGGCATGAGGCATTCCACAACCGTTCTAAACTCCCTGTAGGCGTGCCCCGAAGCCTCGTCGACCTCCTCCATGACTCGTCTTGTGTTCTCGTAACCTATTTCAACCGGAAAGAAAAATGTCCTCCTCTCGACAGAACCCTGCGTATACGCCGTCACGACCATGCCCTTCCGTGTCGCCGAGGCACGGTAGAACCGATAGTGCGGAATCTCCCGAATCAAGTTGTCAACGGCCCTGCACAGCTTCGCGGACAAAACGAAGTTCGTCCCCCGCTTCAACCCATCAGCCTCATCCGTCATGCGGTTTTCATATTTCATGTGACCCCTGCCGTTCCCAATGGCACACGTGGCGACACACCAGCCGAGGACACGCCATTCAAGCAAAAGCGACACGCGCCCCTGCAACATACATTCGGCCTCGTGGACCCGCCGACTTCGGGTTCTCTCCAATTCGCGTTCAAGAGAATCGAATTCCGTCACAACGGGTGGCAGAAGTCCAACAAGGCAAGTTTTTTCGGCTTGAAGTACATGGATCGGCACCACCGTTCCCATGAGGAATAACAGGCCCCCAAAAAACTCCATTGCCCGCATTTTCCGTGTCCATTCGTTGTCGTTTTGAGAAAGGTCGGCGCCTGCGCCCCTGCCTTACCGGCGCCCCGGCGCCCGCCAGATTCCCAGCCGCTCGGCCTTCGCCTTGTTCTGCGCCGCCGTCAGGCGCGGGTCGCCGCCCGGGCGTCGGGCGCGCGCGTAGCCCTCGCGCACCATCTGGACGTTGATGCTGTCCGTCCGGGCACCCTCTTCGCCCCATTCGGGGCGGTCCGGCCACACCGTGCCGCTCACGTGGCCTGCGCGGACCCGGACGGGGTTCTCGACGCGCACGGTCGACGCCCCCGCGAGCGCGCGCAGGCGCGCCCGCGCCTCGGCCGCGCCCGGCTGCCCCGCGCCGGGTGCCTCGACGCCGCGCAGATGCACGATCCACCGCGCGCGGCGCGCGTCCTCGATGACGAGCGCGTCGCCGGCCGGCACCTCCACGACGCGCCCGGCGAGGTACGTCGTCGCGTCCACCTCCAGAACGCCGCCGCGCCCGTCCGTGTACTGCATTCCGCCCCGCGTGACGCGGAACGACTCCGTCGCCTCCGCCTTCGACACGCCGAAGGCCGCCGGGTAGCCGTTGCGGAAGCTTCGGTGGAAGGTGACGGCGGGGGCGGACGCCCCCACGCACGCCAGCAGGGCCAGGACAACGGCGGACGGCGCGCGCACGGTTCAGCCCCTCCGCAGCGTCCCCACCACGAGGAACTGCCCCACGATCCAGCGCTGTCCCTTCGGCAGGCGCCGGAGCGTCACCGTCACCGCGTGTTCACCCCACGGCTGTTCGGGAAGGTACCAGAAGCGGGAGTAGATGCGGGGTTCCGCCGTGCGCCCGCGCTTCACTTCGTACGGCTTGCCGCCGTCAATGGAGACGGAGAGGAGCATCGGATCCTCGCGGGACTGCGGGATGTCGCTGAAGCCGATCGTGTTCCCCGTCCACTTCAGCGTGATCGACGTTCCCTCCCGGTCCGTCCACACCCCGCCGCGCAGCATCCGGTGCGTACGCCCGTAGGTCTCACGGTAGACGGGATCCGCCTCCCGGTCGACCGGGCGCCACGCCGCGCCCGCCAGCACCTCCGCGCTCGGCACGAGTTCCGCCGCAAGCCAGGCGTTCTTCGCATAAGGCGCGGGCAACACGTGCGGCGCGGCGGGGCCGGAGGCGGGGAAGACCGCCGTCTCCAGCGCGCGCGCCACCACGTCGCGGTAGATTGCGTGCCCCTCCTTCACGGGATGGCAGCCGTCGCGCGTGAAGACGAGGATGCCGCCCTCATCGCTCCGTTTCGCGTCCGCATGCTGGTTCGCCTCGGGCGCGAGCGCGTTGCGGGTAGGCTTGAAGAGGAGGCGGCCGGCGGCGAGACGCTTCGTGATTTCGGGTCCGAAGTCGATCGAGGGGATGCCATAGTGGTTGCACAGGGTCTCCATCGCCGCGCCGAATCCCGTCTGGCGTCCGGCGGCGAGCGTCGGGAGCATCCCCTCGTGGAGCGTGTAGACGAAGCAGATGTCGGTGCGGGGATTCGCCGCCCACGTCTGGCGGATGATCCCCTCCACGCTCTGGTAGTCGAAGCCGGCGGACCCGTTGACGCGGAACTCGACGAACAGGAGATCTGGCCCCTTCACGAGCACGTCGCCCGGCAACCGACAGGCCCCGTAGTCGCTCCCCGTCCCCGAAATCGCCGCGTTGATCTCCTCCACTTTCGCCCGGGGGAACGTCGCCTGGAACCAGTCGCGCGTCATCGCGCGCCAGCCGGGATTCGCCTCGGTGATGCTCCCGCCGAGATAGGCGATACGCACCGTCTCGCCCGCCCGCAGCTTCGCGCGCGCGTTCGGGATGCCCCCGCGCGCCCGGCATTCGACGGACCGCTTCGGGTCGCACGCGCCGGTCGCCGAGGCGGCGGCACGCGCCCACGGCCCCAGCGCGCACACGCCCGCCACGCCACCGACGAATCCCCGTCTCGAAATCTCCATGCAACGCCCCCTTCCAGACAATCAGAAGTAGCCGCCCTTGTCGATGATCTCGCTGATCGTGTCGCCCTGGCGCACCCAGCTGAAGATGTCCACTTCGTTCTTCTCGATGCCCTCGGCGCGCAGCAGCACCTCGTAGGCGATTTCACGCGGAATGCACAGAACGCCGTCGATGTCGCCGAAGATGATGTCGCCGGGGCGCACGGTCACCTTGCCGACCTTGATCGGAACCTGGTAGTGCGTGATCATGCAGCGGCCGAGCGAACCGTTGGAGGTGCGGTACTTGTAGAAGACCGGGAAATCCTGTTCGAGGATCTGCTTCGTGTCGCGGATGCCGCCCGCGATCACCGCGCCGCGGATGCCCTTCGTCTTCGCGGTGGCGGTCATCACGCCGCCCCAGAGGGAGGCCTCCACGTCGCTTGAGGTGTCCCACACCACGACGCCGTTCGGCTTGAAGTCGTCGAGCATCTGCGCGCGGAACGTCATCTCGCCCTCGATCATCACGTTCGGCGCGCTCTTCACGGTGAACGCCTCGCCGCACACGGTCATCTCGTCGCGGAGCGGCATGATGTCGTTCGGCAGGTTCTGGTCAAGCAATGTGTATTCCCGCATCACGTCGTTGATCGCACCCGTATAGAGCTTCTCATAGCGCGCGCAGAGCTCCGGAATCGGAATCGGGATCTCGCAATCCGGAATCCGCTGGCGCGCGGCGATGAGCTTGTCGAGCTTCATGAGGCCGGCTTCCTTCGCCTGGCCCCGCATGTCCTTGAGTGACGGCATGTCGTGTCTCCTTTTACGTGTGATCGTTTAAAATGAATCCTCAACCTCTCAGGAACGCCGCATAGGCCTTCTTCGTGTGGTAGCAGTCGTGCTTGGCGGCGAGTTCCCACGGCGCGTGCATGTTGAGGAGCGGCGTGCCGAAGTCGAGCACGTCCATGCCGAAGCGGGCCATGAACTTCGCGATCGTGCCGCCGCCGCCCTTCTCCTGCCTGCCGAGTTCGGCCATCTGCCAATCGACCTCTCCCTTCGCCATGAGGCGGCGGATCTCGGCGACGAACTCCGCGCGGCAGTCGCTCGCGCCGGCCTTCGTCGCGCCGCCCGTGTACTTGCTCGCGGCGGGGCCCTTTCCGAGGCGGGCCTCGTTGCCGGTCGAGTCGACGTCCGGGAAGTGCGGATCGGCGGCCGCCGTCACGTCGGCGGAGAGCATCGTGGAGGCCTCCAGCGCGCGGCGCACGTCGATGTCGCGCGCGCCGCCCCTCCCCTCGCGCTCGATCAGCTCCGCGACGGTGTTCTCGAAGAACGAGCTCGCCATGCCGCTCGCGCCCTCGCTGCCGATCTCCTCCTTGTCGCAGAGAATGCAGGCGCAGGTACGCGCGGGCGGCGTCTTCGCGCGCGCGATGTCCACGAGGGCGCTCAGGCCCGCGTAGGCGCACACGCGGTCGTCGTGCCCGTAGGCGGCGATGAGGGCGCGGTCGAGGCCGACCTCGCGCGGACCGCCCGCCGGGACGATCTCCAGTTCGGCGGAGAGCAGGTCCTCCTCCGTGACGCCGTACTTCGCGCCGAGCAGCTTCACGAGCGCGGCCCGCTCGCCGAGCCCCGCGACCACGTCGAGGTCCTCCGCCGGGAAGAACTCCTTCTGCGTCTTCTTCTCCTGGTCCTTGCCGAGGTGCGGCAGGATGTCCGAAATCAGGAACACGGGATCGCCCGGCTCGTCGCCCACCGCGACCTCCACCACCGTGCCGTCCGTCTTCACGATCACGCCGTAGAGCGCGAGCGGCAGCACGAGCCACTGGTACTTCTTGATGCCGCCGTAGACGTGCGTGTCGAAGTAGACGAGGCCGCCCTTCTCGTAGACGGGGCGCGGCTTGAGGTCGAGGCGCGGCGCGTCCGTGTGCCCGCCCACCACGCGGATGCCCGACGCGCTCGGCGTCTGGCCGATCACGCACGCCATGAGCGTCTTCGCGTGGTAGCCGCGCCAGACGCGGTCGCCGGGCTTGAGCGTCTTCAGCGTGGAAAGCTCCTTGAAGCCGGCCTTCGTCAGCAGTTCAATGGCCGCCGCGTAGCAGCGGCGTTCGGTCTTCCCCTTCGCGAGAAAGTCCATGTAGGCGGCGCAGTAGGCCGCCTCCAGCTTGTCGTCGTCCTTCTTCATTCGGTTCTTCTCCTAGGATCGGTTTGCGAGCGGCCGGCGCCGCACGAGCAGCGCGGCAAGGCCCAGCAGCCCCGCCGGCAGCAGGACGGCGTTCACGAGAACGCCCTTCAGAATGTCCTTCCATTCAATGCAGGCCCCCGTCGCGAGGTTGGAGACCGGCTCCGCCTCGCCGGCCGTCGCGGTGAGCAGATGGACGCCGCGGGCGACCGTCAGCCCCATGCGGTTCGCGAGCGTTGTCTCCAGTTCATCGGGGAACTGGAGAATGACGCTTGGCGCCATCAACGCAACGGCAAGGGCGGCAAACGCCGTGAAGAGCGCGACGGGACGCGAGAGCGCGGACGACAGGAACAGCCCGAATGCAGCCAGCACCGCCGTCGCGACGAGCATCTGGACCACCGCGCGCGCCAGATTCGCACCAAAGGAGTCCGCCGGTGCCAGCACCTCCAGGTCCCGGCGCGGCCGCAGCATCACGACCTCTCCGCCCGTGTTCTCGAACCGCAGATCAGCCGTTCCGTCCCCTCCGTTCTTCCCCGTGCCCTTCAATCCCACCTCGATGACCGACTGGGTGTTGTTCGAGACGGCGGCCGACAGCCCTCCCAGCGTGAAGGTGCCCGCAAGCGGCGAGCGCAAATCGAACTGTGTCGCGAAGCGCACCCGCACCACGAGGTTCGTCTCGCGGGCCAGTTCAGCCGGGAACGGCCACGCCTGCCGTTCGCCCGGGCGCACGACGTCGTACCGCTCCCGCTCCTTGTTCGTGAGGAGCCGCAGCACCGCCGCGCGCGGCGCCTTCTTCACGGCCTCCGGCGTCTTCGGATTGGCCAGGTAGTCCGCCATCATCCCGCGCGCCGTCTCGACCGCCGGCGGCAGGGCCGGCGCGGAACGGTGCCGGCACGGCGGCGCCTCCGGCATGCGCGCCCAGGTGAGCGCCGCCGTCAGCACGTAGGCCACCGCCGCCACCGCGCAGAGGGCCAGCCACTTCCCGCACGCGACGCCGAAAGCGGAGGCGGGACGCACCACCGTGAGCGAGAGGCGGAACCGTTCGCGCTCCTGCGCGAACGCCCCGCACGCGCACGCCAGCACGGCCACCGCCGTCACCGCATACGTCGCCCCCGTCACGGCCCGGATGTACATCTCGCGCCACCCCGCCGCCGTACCGTCGCTCCGCACGAGCGACGGAAGCAGCAGATGCGCGAACACCGTCGCCACCAGCAGGAGCGACAGGACGTGTCCGCGCACAAGCGCGCGCCAGGCCAGGACGAAGGAGTGTTTCACGGGAAGGTTTTAGGTTCTAGGTTTTAGGTTTTAGCGGGAGGGACGCGGGTGTCGCGTCCGGCCAGGCGTGAGACGAAATAGTCTTCGAGGGCGTGGCGCTTGTCGGCGGCGGCGGCGACGATGTCCGTCACCGCGCCGCCGCCCACGACCTCGCCGTGCGAGAGGATCGCGACGCGGGAGCAGACGTCCTGCATATCGAAAAGCTGATGCGAGGTGACGAGGATCGTCATGCCCTCTGCGGCCAGGCGGCGGATCAATTCCTTGACCTCGCGCGTGCCGATCGGGTCGAGCCCCGAGGTCGGTTCGTCGAGGATGAGCAGTTCGGGATGCGAGACGAGCGCGCTCGCGAACGCGACCCGGCGCGCCATGCCCTTCGAGAACCCGCCCACGGCGCGGTTCGCGTTCGCGGTCAGGCCCACCTGCTCCATCAGCTCGTCCGTTCGCGTCTTCGCCGTCCTGCCGTCCAGGCCGGAAAGCCCCGCATAGTAGCGCACCGTCTCGCGCGCGGTGAGGAACGGATGGAGGTAGGAGAGTTCGGGCAGATACCCCAGGCACGCACGCGCCGCGCGCGCGCGCGGCGGCAGACCGAAAAGCTTCACCGTACCCGCCGTGGGCGCCAGGAGGCCGAGGATCATCTTGATCGTCGTCGACTTGCCCGAACCGTTCGGGCCCAGCAGTCCGAACACGTCCCCGCGCGCCACGTCAAGGTCGATGCCGTTCACCGCCTCGGCGACGGGACGCAGCCAGAAGTCGCGGAACGTCTTCCGAAGTCCACGGATCTCAACCACCGATTCGCTCACGGCAATTCCCTTTCCTGCAACAGCACGGACCCGGCCACCAGCCAGAACGCCACCAGGCAGACGGCGGCCAGCAGGGTCCGCCCCACCCCGCACCAGGCGGAATCCTGCCCGGCGGCCAGGGCCTCCACCAACCAGAACCGCCCGAGAACCGGCAGGACCCCCGTCACAGGCCAGGCGAAGGACGACAGCACCGCTGCGGAGACCAATGCCACCGTCGGCGCCGGCTTCAGCCTCACCGCCAACGCCCCCGCCAGCACGATGAACACCGTACAGCCGCACGCCAGCACCCCCAGCGCGGGCACGATCCGCCACGGCAGCGCCGCCACCATCGCCCCCGCGCCCTCCGGGCCGAACGGCAGGGCGGACGCCAGCGCAAGCGGCTGCGCCAGCGCCACGCACACGCACGCCGTCACGCAGAACCGTGCGGACGCAAAGCGGTTCGCCAGCGCGGCCAGCACGAAGCCCCCCAGCGTCAGGCAGGTCCCGAGCCGCAACCCCGGCTGCCAGATGCGCGACGGCTCCCCGCCCTCCTCGCAGCAGGCCGCAAGGCGCGCCGCCCCCTCGGCGGACGCATACGTCGCCAGCACCGTCGCCGCCGCCACGGCGAGGCTGAACAGCAGAAACGCCCCCACCACGCCGGATACCTTCGCACAGAAGAAAAGCGGACGCGGCACCGGGCGCGCCAGCGCCACCGCCGCCGTGCCGGACGCAATTTCCCCACCGATCACCCGCATCGCCGCCGCCGTCGCAAACACCAGCCCAAACACGAGCAGCGCCGAGAAACCGCACTCACGTGCAAGCCTTCCCGCCTCGCCGAACTGATGATAGTGGAAGACGGGCGCCCAGTGGATCGTCAGCAACGCAACGAGAAAGACAACCGCAGAAAGCGGTTCGGCCAACGCTTCAAGCGCGGCCGAACGTGCAAGTACCAGAAACCGACGCATGGCGCGCCGTCCTAGAATTCGAGGAACGCCGTCTCGTTCGCACCCGCCCCCGTCGCATGGCGGGCTTCCTCGACCAGATTGAAGAGGAGGCACCCCATCACGAGCAGGGCCGCAAGGGACGCAACAAGCGACAACGCCGCGACCCACTTCGGCACGCCCAGACCCTCCGCGCGCGGCGCGGCCGCATCGAAGGCCGGTACCGCCCCCAGGTCGGGCACGTCGCCGCCCATCTCGGAGACGTCCGCGCCCGCAGGGCTTCCCAGTCCCAGCGTCGGCGGCTTGATGCCGATGCCGCCGGAGCGGGGGAGCCTCAGCGTCCGCTTCTGCGTCACGCTCGCCTCGTCCGCCGCCGGTTCGGGTGCCGCCGTCGGCATTGTCGGCGCCTCCGCGGGCGTCTCCTCGGCCTTGGGCGTGAGCGTCATCGGCGTCGGCTTGAGGTCCGTCGGACGGCGCAGACGGATCGTCTTGAGCGGAGCCGGTCCCTCCTTCGCGGGCGCCACGCCGATGGCGGACTCCAGGGAAATGCGCGAGGTCTTCGACTTCGCGGCCTGCTGCTGCTGGGGCGTAATGATGCCCTCGGCAATGATACCCGTCTTCTTGAGCGTGGCCTGCGCGGGAATCGGACCCGTCACAGACTTGAGGTTCTGCGTGGCCTTCTTCGCCGTCGCAGGCGCCACCGTCGGCGCGATGGGCGCCGGACGCGCCCCCACGACCGGCTTGTGGATCGTCGGCTTGCGGATGACGGGCTTCAGCTTGATGGTGGAGAGGCCCGGCGAGGCGGACACCGCCGAGGACGTGAGGGGGACCTTGGGCGCCGCGGGCGCCGGGGCTGCTACGGGCGCAGGCGTCGCCGCCGCGCCGAACGGGGCCACCTTCGGAGGGACGCTTCCGCCCTCCGCCGGGGAAATCGGGGTCATCTCAACATCTTCCGCCATGTCAGTCTCCCTCCAGTCGAATTGGGTTCAGTTGCAGACGCGGGGCAGCGGCCTTAGACGGCCATCACCTCGGCCTCCTTGGTCTTCAGTTCGGCGTCGATCTTCGCGATGCCGTCGTCCGTCGCCTTCTGGACCTTGTCCAGTCCCTGCTTGAGGTCGTCCTCGGAGATCTTCTTGTCCTTCTCAAGCTTCTTGAGCGCGTCGTTCGCGTCGCGGCGCACGTTGCGCATCGCGACCTTCTGGGCCTCGGCCTGCGTCTTCGCGAGCTTCACGATCTCCTTGCGGCGCTCGCCGTTGAGCTCGGGGATCGTGATGCGCAGCACCTTGCCGTCCGTCTGCGGCGTGACGCCGAGGTTGGCGGCGAGGATCGCCTTGTTCATCTCCGCGAGCACGGTGGGGTCGAACGGCGTGATCTTGATCTGGCGCGGCTCCGGGGTGGAGATCGTGCCCAGGTTCTTGATCGGCGTGGGTGCGCCGTAGTAGTCGACTTTGATGCCGTCGACGAGGGCGGGGGACGCCTTGCCCGTGCGCAGCCCCGAGAACTGCGCCTTCAACGCCTCGAAGGACTTGGCAATCTTCGTCGTCGCGTCGTTCAGAACTTCAGAAACGGTTTCCATCGAACATCCTCTTGTGGTTAGACTGAGCGGATTATATCACAAAACGCGCGCGCGTGCCACGCCGGACGTGCGGAAAGCGCGCGGCGGGCGTCAGGGGGCGGAAAGGTTGGCCGGCTTTTTGTTGCGGAACCAGTCCGTGAGCGTGCGGACAACGCGCTTCGGGCGGCGGTAGCAGTCGAAGAGGCCCGCAAAGCTCATCGCGACGTGCTTCTTGCCGTCCTGCGTACACTCGCGCCCGCACGTGCGCGTGTCGAAGTACTGCCAGTAGGCGATGCCGGCAAGCCCCGGATTCGCCCACACCGCCTCGGCGACGATCTCGTTGTGCTCGTCCTGGAAGTCCTCGCTCTCGACAGGGGCGGAGGGGTCGCGGTGGCCGTAGAGGCCCGCCGTGCCCATCTCGGAGATGATGATCGTCTTGCCGGGGTACTTCTTCTGGAAGTGCGCCACCGCCCAGTCGATGCCGTGCCCCTTCATGTTGTGCATCTTCTCGACGAGCTCGTCGTGGAGGCCCGGATAGCCGTTGATCGTGCCGGGGTAGGTGTTGAACGCGATGAGGTCGGTGTTCTCGTTGCAGATGTCGGAGGAGATCATGTTGCAGGCGAACGTGACGAGGCGGCCGGAGTCCTCCTTCCTGATCGCCGCGATGAGCTGGTCCGCCACCGCCTTGCATTCCGGCGTGCCGCTGTTGCACTCGTTCATGAACGCGAAGATGATCACGGACGGGTGGTTGAAGCTGTTGCGCACCATGAGCGTCGTCTGCTCCAGCTGCCGCGCGACGAAGCCGGGGTCCTTCAGCTCGTTGTTGCCGTCGATGCGCTTGTAGGTGTAGTTCTGCCCGTTGCCCCACCCCAGCGACTCCTCCCACACGAGCACGCCCTGCTCGTCGCAGAGGTCGAGGAAGCGCTGGGCCTGCGGATAGTGCGCCCCACGGAAGAAGTTGCCGCCCATCGCCTTGAGGTTCAGGATGTCGGTGAGCATCACGCCCTCCGGCGTCGCGGCGCCCTGGAGGAGGAACTGGTCGTGGCGGTTCGCGCCCTTCAGGAAGATCCGCTCGCCGTTGAGGTAGAGCCCGCCGTTCTTCGCCTCGACCGTGCGGATGCCGAAGCGGGTGGAGAGGGCGAGGCGGTCGGCCTCCCGCAGGGCGACGGTGTGGAGGCCGGGGGAATCCGGCGACCAGAGGCGGAAACCCGGCACCGCGACAGTCGCGCGGCCGCCCCGGAAGGCGGCGGCGAGCGTGTTCGTGCCGTCGAAGACGAGCGTCGCGTCGAAGTCCGCCGCCTTGAAGTTGACGGCCTCGATCTCGACCGTCCCCGTCCGGTAGTCGCGCGTCCGCACGAAGAGCTTCCGGTTGTCGAACGCGAGCGAGACGCCGTGGAAGAAGCCGCCCCAGCAGTGGAAGTCGTAGTACGTGCGCACGAGCTTCTGGTAGCTCCAGTCGAAGCGGTTGTCCACGGCGGCGAAGAGCGTGTGTTCGCCGGCGGCGAGCGGACCCGTCGGGATCTCGACGCGGCTCCAGGGCAGCGCGTCCGTCCCGAGGTCGCGCCCGTCGATCCGGAACGTGCCGTAGAGCCCCAGCCCGTCCACGACGAGCCAGGCGTTCTCCACCGGCGCGTCGAGCGTGAACGTGCGGCGGTAGTGGCCCGTCCCCCGCTTCATGAACCACTTCGGCAGCGCGTCGAAGCAGCCCGGCACCACGATGCGGTCCGTCGCGGCGAACGCCGGGTCCGCCTCCTTCCAGCTCTTCCCCTCCTCGAAGCGGAACTCCCAGGACCCGTTGAGGTCCAGCGGCTGCGGCGCGGCCACCACTCCAACGGCCGCCACCAGCGCGGCCAAGAACACCTTCTTCTTCATCCTCATGCCGTTCTCCTCTCTTTTTTATGGAACGCAGATCGCAGACGCGATACGCAGAATTGGGCAACAACCGATGTGGCTACGACGGCCCCTGCGGGGCCTACGCCACAATCGGTTGTTGCCCGGTTTGCATGGATCATCACACACAAGGCAGACCTCGCCGAAAAGGCATTGTGGCGTAGGCCCCGCAGGGGCCGTCGTAGCCACATGCCTTTTCGGCGAATTCCGCGTATGCGAAGCATCTGCGTTCTCCAATAAACTTAACTACTTAACTACTTAACTACTTAATTTCTTCTCGTTGCCGAGGTCCTTGTCCACGATCGCGCAGATGCAGCAGTCGCTCCACACGTTTTCCGCCGTCTCGATCATGTCGATGATCGTGTAGATCGGCAGGATCACGCCGAGGATCATGAGGTTGCCGTTCACGCCCGCCATGAGCGAGAGCGTGAGGAAGTAGCAGCCCATCGGCACGCCCGCGTTGCCGATCGCGCAGAGCGTCGCGATGAGGCACCACACGAGCATCACGGGCAGCGTGAGGACGATGCCGCACTCCGGCGAGTTCTTCATCACGAAGAGGGACGTCACGAGGATGAACGCCGCGCAGCCGTTCATGTTGATCGTGCAGCAGAGCGGCAGGATGAAGCGCGCGATCCAGGGTTTCGCCTTCATGTTCGCCTCCGCCGTCGCGACCGTCACCGGCAGCGTCGCCGCCGAGCTCTTCGTGAAGAGCGCCATCAGGAGCGCCGGCGACATCTGCCGCATCACCTTGTAGCCGTTCACGCCGCGCAGGTAACAGAGAAGCGGCAGGATGACGAAGAACTGGATCGCGTTGCCGCCCAGCACCACGAGCACGTACTTGCCGATCGAGCCGACGACGACCCCGGCGGACATCTGCGCGGCGAGCTGCGCCGCGAACGCGACGATGCCCGCGGGCAGCGCCCAGATGAGCCCCTTGATCATCCCGAAGAACACCTCCTGCAGGCCGCACAGCGCCTTGTGGAGCGTCTTCACGTTGTCGCTCTTCTTCTCCAGGACGGCGATGGCGATGCCGATGCCGGCCGAGACCAGCACGACGGCGAGCACGTTCCCCGTGAGGAACGGGTTGACGAGGTTGTTCGGCAGCGCGTTGAGGATGTGGCCGTAGACCGTCGCGGGCGTGCGGGCGAGCTGCGACATCGCGCCCGCGTCCTTCGAGACGGCCGCGAGCGCGTCCGGAGAAATCGTGCCGGGATCGATGAGCAGGAAGAGACCCAAGCCCACGAGCGCCGCCACGAACGACGTCAGGACGGTGAACGTGAGCGTCCGCGCGAAGACCTTCCCCATCGACTTGCCTTCGCCGAGGGACGCCATCGCCGTGAGGATCGCGAGCGCGACCGTCGGCACGGCGACGAACTGGAAGAGCCGCGTGTACGCCGATGCCACGAAGTCCATGAAGCCGTTGACCCAGCCCACGCCGAGCGAACCGAGGATGCCGCCCACGACGAGCGCGCACGTCCAGATGATGACCTGTTTGAATTTCATTGTTTGACCTTTCAGAAAGACGTGGAGAGGACGGCGCGGGCGTGGGCCGCGTAGACGCGGCGGGGATCGGCGGCGTACGCCTCCAGCGCCTTCCGCGCCGCGCCCGTGGGGTCGCCGAGGCGGAAGAGCGCCCGCGCGACGGAGAGTTCGCGCAGGCAGTCGCTGCGCTCCTGGTCCGCCACGCCGAGGTGCGAGATGTCCTTTTCGTACCCCGCAATCGGCGGCACCGCGCGCGGCGCGAGGGCGTGCCCGCCCACCTTCGGCAGGGCGAGGAGCCGCGCGAGGTCGGGCGCAAGCGCCGGGTCGCCGATTCCCTCCGCCGCCTTCGCGATGGCGCGGAAGTGGGAGTAGCGGCTCCCGTCCGTGAGGAGGGCCGCCTTGCGGCGCACCGCCCCGATCACCGCCGCGTTCCCCTTCAGCGCGCGGCCGCACGCCCCGAGCGCGATGAGGTAGCTGTCCATCCAGCTCACGCTCCGCCCGAACTGGTGCATGCCCCGGAAGTTCCAGCCCGCATCCCACGCGGACGCCCCGTCGAGCGCCGCGACGAGGTCTTTCCAGCCCGCCGCGCTCCCCACGAGCCCGAGCACGTGCGCGTAGACGCGCCTCGCCCCCGCGTCCGCCGCCGCCGCATACGCCCGCTCCAGGAGCGGACGCGCCCGCGTCCGGTCGGACAGCACCTTCGCGAGGTCCCGGTAGTCCGTCCCGAGCGCCGCCACCGCCGCCGCCAGCTCTTCGTCGGAGAGCGGGAACGCCTCGGGCTCCTTCAGCTCCTCCGCGTGCAGGATTCCCTTCCCGACCAGCTCGCGCTGCAGTGCCTTCACGTCGATCGCACGCAGGGCCACGCCCGTCCGCACGGCCTGGGCGGCGGCGAGCCCCGCCGTGTAGCCCTGGTTCTGGACGTCGGGCTGCATCCGCAGGATCGGCATCGCGTCGCGGTGCGCGCTCATGCCGAGCCCCGTCACGAGCAGCCCGTCCACCTTCGCCGGCAGCAGCGCGCGGTACGGCAGGTTCACGCGGCGTCCCTGATGCCCGGGATCCTCCACGAAGAACAGCGGATCGACGGTCTGGCCGTGCGTGTCGAAGTTCGAGTACGTCACGCCGATGAGGTCCGGGTAGTTCCGCCCGCCCATCGCGTCCTGCACCGTCACGTAGTAGGCGCCGTGCATCCGGCGGCGCTCGCGGCTGTTGACGACGGCGGCCTGGTCCCAGACGTGCGGGCCGAAGCTCGTGCGCGCCCGCAGCCATTCATACGAGATGTCCGCCGGGTCCGTGTCGTCCACGAAGAGGGCGTCCGTGTTCTGGTAGCTGCGCCCGAGGAGCCGGGGCGTGGAGCCCGCGCCCTGCACGGAGATCTCGTCCGCCGAGAGGAACTCCGTCCGCTCCCCCGCCGACGCCGCGAGGAGCGCGTACCCCGTCGCGTCGATGACGACCTTCGCCCGCACGACGCCGTACGTGCCGTCCGCGAGCGCCACGGTCGCGCCCACGACGCGCGTCCCTTCCGTCACGGCGCCCGTCGCCTGCGCCGCGAGCCAGATCTCCGCGCCCGCCCTGCGCGCCTCGGCGCGGAACCATTCCGCCTTGCAGACACCGTAGACGGCGCCCATCGTCTTGAGCGCCGCATCGAGCTCCGCCGTGAAGCCGCGCCGGAGGCCGAAGCAGTAGAGGCCGATCGCCCCCTCCGTCATCACGCCGCCAAGCCGTCCCGCATACTCGACGCAGAGCGTCTTCAGTCCCTTGCGCGCGGCGGCGATCGCGGCGGGCGCGCCGGCCGTGCCGCCCCCCACCACGAGTACGTCCACCTCCGCGAGCGTCGGCACGGGCGTCGGCGCGCGCGGCGGCACGCGCGTGATCCGGTGCGCCCGGCCGCATCCGGCGGGCGGCTGCGCGAAGAAGCAGAAGTCCCCCGCGTCCACCTGGTCGCGCGTCCACGTCACGTCGCGCATCTCCTGCTCCAGGCGCGCGAAGGACCGCGCCGAGCCGTCGGCGAGGGTGCAGGCCTTCTCGCAGCGCCACAGGCGCGCGTCGATGACGTCCGGCAGGTCCGGCGCCGGACGCAGTTGCGGCTGTTTCTCCGTGAGCGGGATCCGTTCAACCCCGCTCGCCGCCGTGGCCGTCAGGCCCTCCGCCTGCGGCCGCGTCCCCGAGACGACGTGGCGCACGACCGTGTACACGCCGCCCGGAAGCGGCGGCAGCACGCCCGCGCGGCGCGCGAGCCCCGCGAGCGGCGTCGCGTCGATGACCGTCTTCGCCCGCACGAGCCGGCGGCCGTCGCGCCCGGCCACCCACAGGCCCGTCACGGCGCCGTCGCCGTCCGCCGCGACCTCGCACGGCTGCGTCCAGCAGCGGAACGTCACGCCCGCCTCGATGAGCGCCGCGTCGAGCGCCTTCTTGATCTGGAGCGGCGTCGCGCCGCCGAAGGAATTCCGCGCGGCGGGGTTTGCCGCGTAGAGGCGCGCGCGCAGGTCGGCGGGCAGCGCCGCGCCGTCCGACGGCTTCAGGCGCAGCGTCCCGGCCAGGTCCTCGCCCAGCGCGGCGCGCGGCGCGACGAGGCAGACGCGCGCGCCGCCCTTCGCGGCCTCCACCGCCGCCGCCACGCCGTAGGACGTGCCGCCGGCCACGACCACGTCGTAGGCCTCGCCGCCCGCCGCGGCCCACGCCATCCCCGCACACGCCAGCACGCACGTGGCGACCAGCTGTCGCAAAATCCGTCCGTTCATCGTTGCCGTCTCCCCTAGAGCTTGTTGAAGTAGGAGCAGGTGCGGTCGAACGCGGCGCCGCCCGCGCCCACGCGGAAGAGGCGGAATTCGCCGGCGGCGGGCTTCACCGCCACGAGCTCGAACAGCATCTCCTGCGCGCGGTTGAATGCGACCGTGCGCGCGCCCCAGGGCTTGTTTGCGCGGTTGACGCCGCCGTAGCCCTGCGAGATCGTCCAGTTCACGCCCCGCAGCTCCATCTCGTTGTCGAAGTGGCTGTCGCCGCAGAAGTAGCCCGCAAGGGCGTTCGGACGCGCCTTCGCGAAGTTCTCCAGCACCGCCATGAACGCCGAACGCCCCTGCGCGTCGCAGTCCCGCTGGTACTGCTTCCAGTGCCCGATCTCGCTGAAGACGCAGAAGTGCCCGAAGACGGCCGCCGTCCAGTCCGGCGGCATCGAGGAGAGCGCCTTCGCGACGAAGTCGATCTGCCCCTGCGAAAGGCCGTAGTAGGCGCCGTCGGAGGTGTTGCAGAAGACCGCGCGGAAGCGCTTGTCCGGCACGTCGAAGTAGCCCCACGAGCGGTTCTCGCCGAAGACCACTTTGAAGCCGTGCCGCTCCGCGAGGCCGTTGAACGTGTCGCCGAAGCGGGCGGAGGAGATGGGGCGCGTCTTGCGGCCGAGGAACGGGCCGTGGTCGTGGTTGCCGAGGCAGAAGAGGACCGGACGCGCCGTGTAGTCGTGGTAGACGCTCTCCGCCACGGCCATGCGCGCGAAGGCCTCCTCGTCGCTCCTGCAGCCGTTGTCGTAGTCGTGGTCGCCGCCGTCCACCAGGAAGTCGCACCCCGCGCGGTCCGCCGCCGCCTGCGCGAAGAGGACGTGGTAGCGCGCGTTCGAGAAATCGAGCGGCACGGCCTTCGCGGTCAGGTGGGAATGGAGGTCGGTCATGAACGTGAACGCAACCGCCTCGTCCGCGCCCTTCCACGCCCGGTAGCGCGCCACCGCCTCGTCGATCTGCCGGTTCGCCCACGCGGGCAGCCCCCCGCGGATGTCCTCTGCGGCGCAGACCCGCACCGTGGCCGCCGTCGCGGCCGTTCCGAGGAGGAACCCCTTCCGTGTCATGTTCATGTCGTCGTCAACCTTTCCTGTTCTGTTCCGCCCGCCTCCGTCCCGCCGCGCGCAAGCTCGCGCAGACGCAGTTGCCCGCACGCGGCCGCGACGTCCCTGCCCCGGCTGCGGCGCAGCATCGTCTGGATGCGCGCCTTCATGAGCACGTCGAGGAACGCGAGCTGCGTCGCCTCGTCCGGCGTCTCGAAGTCGGGCCGGTGCGCCACCGGCGAAAGCGGGATCAGGTTCACCTTGCAGTCCGGCAGCGTCTTCAGGCGGCGCACCAGCTCCTCCGCGCACGCGCGCGAGTCGTTCAGGCCCTTCACGAGCGTGTATTCGAAGGTGATCACGCGCCCCGTTGCGCGCGTGTAGGCGCGGCACGCCGCCAGCAGCTCGTCGAGCGGCCAGCGCCGGTTGACGGGCATGAGCTGCGAGCGGAGCGCGTCGTTCGGCGCGTGGAGCGACACGGAAAGCTCGAACTGGAGGCCCTCGGCCGCGAGCTTCGCGAAGCCCGGCACGACGCCGCAGGTGGAGAGCGTGATGTGGCGCGCGCCGAGGTTGGGGCCCTTCCCCGCGTTGAGGAGCTTCAGCGCGCGCAGCGTCGCGTCGTAGTTCGCGAACGGCTCGCCCATGCCCATCACGACGAGGTTCGTGAGGCAGAGGCCCGAGCCCTGGCGGCGGTTTTCGGGCGTCGCGAAGAGGCGCTGCGCCGTCATGACCTCGGCGACGATCTCGTCCGCCGTGAGCGACCGCACGAGGCCCCGGCTGCCGCTCGCGCAGAACGCGCAGCCCATCGCGCAGCCGACCTGGGTGGAGACGCACTGCGTGAGGCGGCCCTGCGCGGGGATGACGACGGTCTCGACAGCCTGGCCGTCGGCGAGGCCGAGGAGGAGCTTCGTCGTGCCGTCGGCGGCGCGGTCCGTCGCGCGCACGGCGGGGACGACGAGGGGGAACTCGCGCTTGAGCGTTTCGCGGAAGTCCTTCGGCAGCGTCGTCGCCGCATCCCAGTCCTGGATCCAGTCGCGGTAGAGCGCCTGGAGGATCTGGTCGGCGCGGAAGGCGCGCAGGCCGCGCGAAACGAGGATCGGCTTCCACTCGTCGGGGAGGATGGACCAGGCGGGCGTCATTTTCTCTCGATTCCCTTCAAAATCTCGTCGATGCGGTCGAGCACGTCCGCCTGCACGGCGTCGCCGCTCACGCCGAGGCGCAGCACGGCGCTCTCGAACTGCGCGTAGAGGATGTCCGTCATCACGTCCGTGTTGAGGTCTTCGCGAAACTCCCCGTGGCGCACGCCGAGGGTGAGCAGCGTGTGGATGATGCGCTTGAGGCCGATCGTGAACTGCATGATGCGCCGCGCCATGTCGTGGTTCGCGCGCCGCATGGCCATCACGTAGTCGATGATCACGCAGAGGAAGTCGCGGTTGTCGAAGAGCGTCGCCGTCACGACCGTGCAGATCTGCCGGAGGCGCACGGCGGCGGGCAGCTTCGAGTGGACGATCTCCGCGTGCTTCTGCACGATGCGCCCCAACACGAGGATCACCGCCCCGTCGAAGATCTGCCGCTTGTTGCGGAAGTAGCGGTAGATCACCGTGCGCGCGACGCCGCACGCCTCCGAGATCTCGCGGAACGAGACGTCCCGGTAGCCGAGCTTCGCGAAGAGCCGGATGGCGTTCGCGATGATCTCCTGCTTGCGCGCGCGGTGGTCGACCGTCGGCTTCACGCCCGCTGTTCCTTCCTTTCGAGCGTCACCAGCGTCTCGAAGCGCGCGGTGCGCGGGAACATGTCGAAGAGCCGCACGTCGCGTACCGTGTACGCCTTCGCGAGCGCCGCAAGGTCGCGCGCAAGCGTCGCCGGGTCGCAGCTCACGTAGAGGACGCGCCGCGCCGGACGGTTCGCGAGCCAGCCCGGCACGTTCGGCTCCATGCCCCCGCGCGGCGGATCCGCGATCACGGTGTGCTGCCGTCCCACCTTGATCCGTCCGAGGCTCGCGCCCACCCGCTCGCAGAAGAAGTTCGCCGGCACGCGCAGGGACTCGGCGTTGCGCTTTGCGCTCGCGACGGCCTCCCGGTCGCTCTCCACGCCGACGAGGCGCGGCGTCTCCGCCGCCGTCCCGCCCGCGAGGCACGCAAGGCCGAACACGCCCACGCCGCAGTAGAGGTCGAGAATGTGGGGCGCCTCGGCGGCGCCCGCCGCATACGCCTCCCGCACGGCCTTCACAAGCGCGTCGCCGACCTGCGGATTGACCTGGTAGAAGCCGCCCGCCGCCACGCGGAAGCGCCGCCCGTCCGTCGTCTCGTGGAGTTCAAGCCCGCGCGGCGGCTCGCCGAGCCACCACGTCACGCCGTCGATCGGCGTCCAGCGCACCGTCACGTTGTCCGCCGCCCGCGCGCTCTGCCGCACGGCCTTCGCCCCCTGCGTGAGGAGCGCGAAGACGCCCGCGCGGATGTTCGGCAACTCGGCGTTGATCTCCGGGCACGCGAGCGGATCCTGCGGCGTGTCGACGACGTGGTGCTCCGGCTCCGTCCGGTATCCGAGCACCCACGCCCCGTTCCGCTTCTCCGTGTGGTAGACGACCTTGTTGCGGTAGCGGAGCGGCTGCGGCGCGGCGACGACCGTGGGCGCCGGCGCGCCGGGCGCCGCCTTCTGGAGGAAGTTCGCGAGCTGGTCCCGCTTCATCCGCACCTCGGCCTCGTAGGAGACGCCCGCGTAGACCATGCCCGGCACGACCACACCCGGTTCCCGCCGGTCGGACGACGCCTCCACGATCTCCGCGAGCCGCGCCTTCACGTAGCGCTTCTTCTGCTCCGTGATCTCGGCCCGCACGGTCTCGCCCTCGAACGCGCCCGGCACGAAGCAGACGCGCCCGTCGCCGAGGCGCCCGAGGCCGTCCCCGCCGTAGACGTTCTTCTCGATCTTCAGCGTCACCGTCATTTCGCGTTCGCCCCTTCCGCGCCCCAACGGCGCGCGTACATGGTCGCGCCGATGTCGCGCGCGGCCTCCACGAGTTCCGGGTAGGGCGTGTCGGTGACGGTCACGAAGCCGATCTGGTAGTTCTCGCCGTCGCTGCGGCCGGTGAGCGCCTGGTCCTGCCACTGGAACCAGTGCGTGCCGACGAAACGCGGGTGGTCGAGGCAGGCGTTCAGGAAGTCGCGGTAGCACTGCGCGCGCTCGGCCTGGTCGCGCGTCCCCACGAGGCCCGTGTGGAACATGCCCCGGTCGAGCGCGCCGAAATGGAACTCGCCGTTGATGAGCGGCTTGTCGAGGGCGGTGGCGGGCAGGTCCTTCACGGGGCGGCGGTTGTAGATGTTCACGCTCACGACGTCGCAGAAGCGCGCGCTCTCCTCGTAGATCACGTCCGCGCCCCAGGCGATGCGCGTGCCGAGGTAGAGGCGGTTCGGCGCGGCGGCCTTGATCGCGTCGCGGATGACGCGGAAGTACTGCGCCACGACGCGGCGGTGCAGGTCTTCGAGGTCGGCGCCGGCCTTCGCCTCGTCGACGGCGTTCGTGCAGGCGAGGAAGCCGTCCCACGTGCCGTAGGACGTCCCCCAGGCGGCGTCCAGCTTCTCGGCCGCGCCGTACTTCTCCCGCAGGACGTCCCGGAACGCCTGCTTCGCGGGCTGCGCGGCGGGCGAGCGCAGCACGGCGCGCGCGAGGTCGCGGTTGTCCTGCCCCCAGCTCAGCTCGTTGTCCACGAACCAGCCGATGCACCAGGGGTCCGTCCCCGTGCGCTTCGCCTCGTCGGCGGCCGACTGCCGGGCGTTCGCGATGAACGCGGGCGCGAAGGGATCGCGCAGCTTGCCCCACCAGCCCGAGGAGCCCTCGATGACGGGGCCGCGCGTGCCGAACGTCGCCGTGTAGGGCGTCTTCGCCATGCGGTAGACCGCCGGGTCGCTCCAGTTCGCGACCGTGTTGAGGCCCCAGGCGCGGATGCGGTCGTGGGCGCGCGCACGCACGAACGCGGCCCAGTCGGGGCCGTACTTCCGCCGGGCGTTCGCGCGCCCGAAGCTGAACGTCGCGTAGGGCAGATGTTCGGGCTGCTTGTAGAACCCGTGCGCCGCCGGCCACCGCACCGTGCCGAGGAAGCCGCCGAACACGGGATCCGTCTTTTCGGGGATCCATTCGAAATAGCGTTCACGGAAGCCGACGCCCGTCTCGGCGCCGACGCGCACGCAGTCCACGCCGTGCGAGAAGAAGAGGCGTCCGGCGGGATCGACGAGCCACCACTTGCCGTTCACCTTCTCGGTGCGGAAGAAGCCCGTCGCCCGCAGCTGCGGACCGCCCGCCCAGCCGCCGTACTGGTCGCAGGCGGGAATTGGGCTTTCGGGATGCGCCGCAAGCCAGGCGTCCTCGGCCTCCTTCGCGGCCTTCAGTCCGGCCTCGTCGTGGATCTTGCCCGGCCAGTCGTCGTGCTTGAACTGCCCGAACTTGTCGACGAACGGTAGGAACGTCGCCGCCGAAAGCGTCTTTTGCGCCATTCCCTCGCCCGAGACGCCGACGCGCCGCACGCTGAAGCCGCTCGCGCTGCCGTCGCGGTTGTAGAAGATGTGGAAGGAAGACGTCTCGCGCAGGTCGAACGTGGTGCCGCCCTTCGTGGACGGCTTGCCGTTCATGCCCTCGAGGGCGAGCGGCGCGTCGAGCACCCACGGCATGTTGCGCAGGTTCACCGTCAGCTCGCCCGCCTCGTGCGGCTTGAGCGTGAGGCTGCCGCCGGGGCTCTGCCCCTGGTGCGTCTTCCCCTTCACGCTCAGGTTGACGGTGCGCGTGCGGTCCGTCGTGTTGCTCAGGGCGATCGTGAGGCGCCCATAGCCGGAGAGGTCCATCGTGCCGGACTTGAAGTCCATGCGCATCCCCGGCCAGCTCGCCTTCGTACCCGTCGCCACGACCGCCGCCCCGTCGGGGGCGAAGGTGAGCGTCGAGTCGCTCTGCGCCTTCATCTCCGTCAGCGGAGACGGCCACAGCACGGTTTCGCCCGCGCTGGACGCAAGCCCGCACGCGGCCACGGCCGCCAATGTCAAGGTTCTCAGATTCTCCATCATCACAAGCCCCCTACAAATTAATCACTTAACTACTTAAAGCCGCGAAGCGGCGACTTAACCACTGAACTATCCCAACAGCAGATCCATCAGCTCGCCGCCCTTGAGGAGGCCGAGCGCACCCTTCGGGCACGCCACCTCATCGTAGGTCTCGACGGCATCCGGCGTCTCGCCGGGCTGGTAGACGGCCACGGGGACGGGCGTGCGGGTATGCTTGCCGAGGCGGATCGGCACGGGGTGGTCCGGGAGGACGCAGTAGCTCACCGTGTCGCCGAGCGCAGCGCGCACGCGGCCGATGAGCCGTCCGTCGAAGTCCTCCAGCGCCTGGAGCTTCAGCTTGAGGTCCTGCGCGTGGCTCACCTCGTCCGTCGCCTCGATGTGGACGTAGACGAAGTCGTAGCCGTCCCGGATCGCCTTGATCGCCGCATCGGCCTTCCCCTCGTAGTTCGTGTCGATGTAGCCCGTCGCACCCGGGACCGGGATGACGTCGAGCCCCATCGTGCGGCCAAGGCCGTTGATCACGTCCACCGCCGCGACGATCGCGCCCCTGATGCCGTAGCGCGCCGAGACGGAGTGGATGGCGCCGGCCTTGCCGCCGCTCCACGGCCACACGCCGTTCGCGCCGCGCCCCTTCAGCACCTCGGCCGCGCGGGCGATGATGTCGCGGAGGACCTGCGCCGTGTATTCGCCTTCCGGCGTCTTCGCGCGCGGCAGATGCTCCGCCACGGGGTTGCCGCTGTTGTCGTCCGGCTTGTCGTACGCGACGGCCGAACCGCTGAATGCGGGACCGTGCAACAGCACGAGGTTGCGGTAGCTCACGCCGGGGTAGAAGCGGATGGATTCGCCCGCATGCCCCTTCCAGCCGTCGGCGATCTGCGCGTTCAGGAGCGCGATCGCCTCCTTCTGCTCGGCCTCGCCGACATGCCCGCCGGAAAAGTCCTTCAACGTGCCGTCGGGCGCCACCGTGACGAGGTTCAGGCGGAAGACGACGTCGTCGGGGCCCATCGCGATGCCCTGGCTCGCGGCCTCCAGCGGACCGCGCCCGCACAGTTCCGTCGCCAGGTCGCCCCCCAGCACGCTCATGTTCGCCACGTCGCTCGACGTCGGGAAGCCGTCCGGCAGCGTGAGCATCTGGCCGGATCGTCCATGCGCGGCGATCCAGTCCATGTTGGGAACCCGTGCGGCCTGAAGCGGCGTGCGGCCGCCCAGTTCGGCGAGGGGCTCGTCGGCCATGCCGTCGCCGAGGAAGAGAACTGTCTGTGCGTGTTTCATAGCGTCCTGTACGTGTTGCATCGATTCAGATAGTATATCACAAGATGTTCGCCCTGCGTCCTTCCCGCCAATAGGGTGGAACACGCGGCATGACTACAATCGCCTGATGCTCCAGAAGAGCGCGGCGGCGCATCTGCACATGCCGGGGAGAACGAGCTGCGGCAGGAAGGCCTGCACTCGGCATCCTGCTCCGCATAACATTCTGCTCCGAATAAGAGGTACGGGAACAGAATCCTCACGATGAGAATTCGTTGCGTCTACGGATGATTGCCCTTAACGCCAATGGCCCGCCGCTACCCACGCATTTATATAAATGCGTGGGTAGCGGCGGGCGCTCCTTCCGAGTTTGCAACTTCGCCGGTAGGGTTCAGCGCGGAGCGCGGTAGGATTCTTCAATGCTTCGTATGCTCCAATGTGCCATGTCGTTTCTTCGCCGCCGCGTTCTCCTTTTGTCTGGCGACGCGGCTCCCTGCGGCGGGAAGATAGCGCGTGCCTCGTTCAAGATATCTCGTCAGAGGCACTGGTAAGCCCGTGGGTGAAATACCAAAGAACGGGCACGCAGAACGGGCATACTGAGAGGGGGCACAATGAACAAATGCCCCTGTATGCAGACCTGCGCAGCCACATTCTCTGCCTCACCCGCGAAAATTACCAGTTTTCTGACAAAGCAAAAAATGCGCTTGCGCACATTTGATGATGACGGCGAAATTGCCTGTAGGCGCATCGCCGCCGATATCAAGGATCGATCATCATCCGTAAATCACTTCACGGATAAAGAGAAGTATAGCACACTTCGGAGAGTCCGTGGGCAACGGAATACGGAACGGGAAGAAACCACCTATGAATCATGTTCCGACAAGGTTGCTCCAGAACGCCATGCGCCGAGGCGGCGCGGGTACAACGCGCGCCGCCTCCGTGCGGTCACGACGGCGTATGGCACTCTAGAGCATGGCCCTGTACTCCGTGCGGATGACGTCGTCCGCGCGGGCGAGGACTTCGTTGAGCGTGCCGGTCTTGACGCGGTGCCAGAGTTTGAGGTCGTCGAGGTCGGCGACGTTCACGCCGTGGCCCCAGTCGTCGTAGAACGGATCGACGTTGCGCGGCACGCCGAGGTCCACGAAGAGGACGTTGCGGTCCGCGACCGCCGCGCACATCTCCCGCGTGACGACGGGGCGCGATGCATCGACGGCGGAAAGGACGATGTCCGCCTCCTTCAGCGTCTCTCCGATCTGCGCAAGCTGCACCACGTCCACCGCCTTCGCGAGGCCCGCGGTCTGCGGTTCATGGACGTGGTAGACCCACGTGACCTGCGCCTCCGTGCGCGCGAGTGCCTCCACCGCGCCGCGCCCCACCATGCCGGTACCGATCACAACGACATGCGTCTTCGCGTCAAGGCCACCGTGGACGCTGAGATAGCGCACGGCGACCTGGTCGATCTCCGAGACGCGCAGCATCCCCTCCACGGCATGGCGCACGGCCTTCGAGACGCGCAGCACCTCCGCGCCCGTGAAGCGGATTGCGCCCGCGCTCCAGGCGTTCGCCTCCGCCTCCGCAAGCGCCTCCTTCATCTGGGAAACGATGTGGAACTCGCCGAGGAGAGACGATTCGAGTCCGCTCGCCACGCGCGTGAGGTGCTTGAACGCCTCGAAGCCGCGCAGCTCGAAGCGCTCCTCCGGCAACAGGCGGTCGAAGCCCGTGAGGCGCCGCAGCACGGCCGCGACGCCCGGGTCGTGGGAGGCGACGACAACGAGCTCCACGCGGTTGCAGGTGTTGAGGATGAAGAACTCGCGCACGCCCCGCACGCGCGTGAGGAGCGCGCCGAGGGCCGCGCGTTCGGCGGAGGGAAGGTGGTAGGGGGCGCGCTTGCGGCTGGGGAGGAGCGCGTCGCTCGTCCCCAGGACGAGCAGTTCGAGGTCGCGCCGTTCGCCGAGGGCCGCGACGATCTCCTTCTTCGCGTCGCGCGCCGCGCGGCAGTTCTGTCCGCTCGTCGAGACGGCGACGACGAGGTCGCCGAGGCGCGCCGTCGCCGGGGTCGTGAAGTCGCCGTCGCTCCAGTTGAGGTCCGCGCAGCAACACGGCACGCGCGCGAGGCGCGCCTCGTCGAGAATCGCGCGGTTGACGTGCTTGTCGTCCGTGCAGGCGAAGACGAGGAGATGCCCGGCGACGTCGCCGGGGCGGAACGCGCGCCGCGTCCAGCGGATGCGCCCCTCCGCCGCGAGCGCCCGCAGCTCCTCCACGGCTTCGGGGCAGACGAGCTCAACCTGCGCGCCCGCCTCCAGGAGGGTCCGCGTCTTGCGTCGCCCAACCTGCCCGCCGCCGACCACGAGGGCCTTGCGGTCGTCGATGATGAGGTTCAGCGGAACCGTGCGCCGAACCGGCCGTCCATCCCGGTACATCAGTCCCGCACTCCGTTCCACCCCTCGAACCGTTTCTGCGCAAGCGCCCGGTACTTCGCGCCCGTGCCACCGTTCACGAACGGATCGATGGAGATGCCGCCGCGCGCGGCGAACTTCCCGTACACCTCCAGGTACCTGGGCTTCAGAAGACGCGCGAGGTCGTCATAGATGACGTTGACCACGTCCTCGTGGAAGTCGCCGTGGTTGCGGAAACCGAAGAGGTAGAGCTTGAGGGACTTCGATTCGACGAGGCGCTTCGCGGGGATGTAGCGGATCGTGAGCGTCGCGAAGTCGGGCTGCCCCGTCTTCGGGCAGAGCGTCGTGAACTCCGGGCACGTGAACGTCACCCAGTAGTCACGCTCCGGGTGCCGGTTCCCGAATGCGTCCAGCATCGACGGATCGTAGTCCGCCGTCGCCGTCACGGTCTTCCCAAGCGCCTTCAATTCTTCCAGATCTTCTCTCATCGTCTTCGCTCCAATTCCCTCAATTCTCAAAATAGACGGCCTTCGCCAGGTCCGGCACAAGCCGCACGCGCTCGCCATGCCGCCATGCCGCGTCACCCGCCACGCGCGCGATCATCGACACGTTCCGCTGGTCCAGGACCGCATGCACGATCGTCTCCGCACCCAGCGGCTCGACGAGATCGACCGTCGCGGACAATCCGCCCTTCCCGGCGTCCCCGCCAGCCTCCATCCTCTCCACCCGAACCGCCTCCGGCCGCACGCCGACGGTGCGGCCAAGGTCGAGGATGCCGGGCGGCACGAGGTTCATCGGGGGCGTGCCGATGAAGGAGGCGACGAAGCGGTTCGCCGGGCGGTGGTAGACCTCCATCGGCGCGGCGGCCTGCTGGATGCGTCCGCCGCTCATCACGACGATGCGCTCGCCCATCGTCATCGCCTCCACCTGGTCGTGCGTGACGTAGATCATCGTCGCGCCGAGGCGTTGGTGGAGACGCACGATCTCGGCGCGCATCTCGACGCGCATCTTCGCGTCGAGGTTGGAAAGGGGTTCGTCGAAGAGGAAGACCGCCGGCTCGCGCACGATCGCGCGACCGAGCGCCACGCGCTGGCGCTGTCCGCCCGAAAGCGCCTTCGGCAGGCGGTCCAGGTAGGGGACAAGCCCCAGCGTCCCGGCGGCGGCGGCGACGCGGCGCGCGATCTCGTCCTTCGGCACGTGGCGGAGCCGCAACGCGAACCCCATGTTCTCGCGCACCGTCATGTGCGGATAGAGGGCGTAGTTCTGGAAGACCATCGCGATGTCGCGGTCCTTGGGCGGCAGATAGGTGACGTCGCGCCCGCCAATCGAAACCGTGCCGCCCGTGGGAAGCTCCAGGCCGGCCACCATGCGCAGCGTCGTCGACTTGCCGCAACCGGACGGCCCCACCAGCACGAGGAACTCGCCAGGCCTCACGTCGAGGGTGAAATCGTCCACCGCCGGCGGTTGCCCCGCAGCGTAGACCTTCTCGACGTGACGGAACGAGACGCCCGCCGGTTCATGTTCTGTCGCCATGCCGATAGTGTACCACATTCACGGGTTTCAGTCCGCACGGATGATGCCACGGGAGGGACGCGCTTCTGCGCACCCCTCCCTGCCCCCGCCGCCTCATTTCCCGTAGAAATGCGGAACCGGGCGGCCTCACCGCGAGGGGGGCAGAACGAACGTCGTGACCGAACCGCCGAGAACCTGGAGGGGGTAGTAGCGTGCATCGGCCTTGACCTGAACTTGACGACGATGATAGCGTCCCGCGCGGCAGGCCAGGACAACGACCCGGGATCCGTCGGGGTTGCGGAACGCCACGGAACGGACGTCGGCGGCCCCCATCCGTCCCCGTCCCTCGACCAGCGGCGCCGCAAGAACGCGCGCCCCGCGCTTCACGAACGGGCCGATGTGACGGAACAGGCGGAACTGGGACGATTCAAAGAGTTCGCCCGTGCGCGAATCGACCTCAAGAAGCCCCGCGCAGGGATGCCCCATCGAAACGTTCGGCTGCCCTTCTTCATCCAGCAGGAAACACCAGCTCACGAATGCACCGCAGCCCGCGTTGAACGAACCGAACACGAGGTCGGCCCACCAGAGCAGGTCGCGCTGTGACCGGTCAAGGTGCGGACCCATTTCCGTGACGTACATCGGCACGTCCGGGAAGGCCGCGCACACGGGTGCGAGATTCGTGGGCGAACCGGCATAGGGATGCCAGGCCACGGCGGCGGTCACCGCGCGGAAACGGGCATCGGAAAGCTGATGCGTGACGTAGGCGACGCCTTTCGCGTCGAAGTTGTGGTCATACGCCCAGATCTGCGTCGACAGCCCATTCCGCGTCAGCGTCGGCGCGAGGAAGTCGACGACGAACGTCTTGGCGTCTTCCGCCGACCAGAGGCAGGTGGGGCTGTTCAGCCCCTGATCGGTCTCGGGTTCGTTCTGCACCGTCACGGCCGCGACCCGGATGCCTTCGCGGGCGTAGGCCTGGAGGAACCGGGAAAAATAGTTCGCGAGCGCCGGATAGGCCGCCGGCTTCACCCGTCCGCCGAAGAGCGTGCCGTTCGTCTTCATCCAGCCGGGCGGACTCCAGGGCGAGGCGAAGAAAAAGAGGTTCGTGTTGAAGGTCCGGGCGGCCTGGATGGCCGGCAGAACGAAGCGCCGGTCCTCGTCAATCGAGAAATGCGCCAACCCCTCGTCGTCCGGCGTATCGTCATACGAATAGAAACGCATGGAGTAGTCGCTCGACCCCATGTGGATCCGCCCAATCGAAAGCCCCGCCCCCTTTTCCGTCCACAGCCGTTCCATGACGTCGCGCCGCCGCGCCTCGGGCATCTTCGCCCACAGGTAGGCCGAAGCCTCGGCGAAGGAAACGCCAAGCCCGAGAAAGGGGTGACGCGGCGTGGCGGCGTCCAGGTCGATGACATTGGCCCCCTCCCCCACCTGGTTCGAGGGCAGCGGACAGTCCCGCTCGCGAAATGCATCCGTCCCCGTCGTCCGATAGAGCCGGACCTCGCCGCCCTGTACAACCGCCAACCCCAGGATTCCTGATAGCGCAAAGACAAGCTTCATTTGCATGATTCGTTTTCCTTTATCTGACCTCCAAAATTAGGTCTGACCTAATTTTGGAGGTCGGTGAAGACGTGGCGGCCCGGGCCGAGGCGTTTCGCCGTCGCGCCCCAGGCGAAATCGGCCGTCGTGCCGGGCGGAACGGTCAACGTGACGGAAAGACCATGTGCAAGGCGATCCCAGCGCAGGGCGATGTCGCCGTGCGGCGTGGGGACCACGCCCTCGGCCCAGGCGAGGTCCGCCGGCTGAGGGCGCACCGAGAACGTCCGGAATCCAGGTTCCGTCGGCACAATGCCAAGAATGTAGGAGGAGAAGAGCCCGGCAATCGCCGTGTCGGGGTGCGACTCGTCGCCCCAGCCCCTGCGGGTGAGGTTCATGCACTCCGTCACCGTCTGCGCTCCCTGCCAGGACGGGTCGAGGAGACGGTACCAATCGTGGTCCGCAATCGCCTTCAGGCCCCCCGCCGCGTCTCCGTACTCGAACTTGCCACGCGCCGCAAGCGCCTGGAACTTGCCGTGCCGGATGCGGACCAGCTGCGGACGGATACGCGCCGCCTCGTCCACTGTCGCGAACCGCGTTGCAAGTGCGAGCGCGTTCGCCTCGAACCCCATCGCGCGGTCTTCGGCGGAACGGACGAAACACCCCTTTCCGGCGTCCCAGAACGCCGAACGGACAACCGGGGCTAGGCGGTCCGCCTCCGCCGCCCACGCCGCCGCCTCGGCAGGATGGCCCAGCGCGTGCGCGAGGTTCGCCGCATCGACGAACGTCTTCCAGAGGAGGATGTTCATGTAGGCGCGGTGGTGGAGCGACGTGCCGCCGAAGACAAGCCCCGCCGCGTGCTTGCTCGTCTCCCTCCTCTGCTCGAAGAGGCCGTCCGCACGGCGGTGCGCGTTCAGGTAGCCGACGAGCGCGACGACATCCGGCCACACGCCCGCCAGCGTCGCATCGTCGCCCGTGTAGAGGAGGTGGTCCCAGGCGACGGGGATGAACCAGGCCGCGAACTCGTCCGAGCCGAACGGGCCGTAGTCGCCGTCCGGCGGCCGCACGCTCCGCTCCGCATACGGCGAGGCGTGGACGTAGCCCGCCGGCGTACGGTTGAACGCAAGCATCTTCACGCTTCCCCCCATGTAGGGGCTCTGCGGACCAAACCCGTAGTAGCAGTTCCGCGCGGCCCACCAGAGGTCGCCGCTCCAGATCAGCCGGTCGCGCTTCGCGCCGTCCGCCACGTAGGGGAGCGTACGCGCGAAGTCCCAGTCCGCAAGATCCATGAGGTCCCTTCCCGCGACGGCAAGCGACACGAGGACGGGCCAGCTCTCCTTCGGCACCGAGAGGCCCACGCGCTCCCCCTTCCGCACGGGGACGCGCACCGTGCGGAACACGTTCGTCGCATCCTGGACGACCGGCACGCGCCGGTCGCCGGCCAGCAGCTCGAAGCGTCCGGCGGGGAAGTGGGGGTTCGCGTCGAACTCGTAGACGACCTCGAACATCCCGTCGGCGGGCGCGGCCTTCCGGCACCACACGTCCGCCGCCGCCTGTTCAAGCCTGCGCGGGAGGAGCCGCCCGGCGACCCGTTTCCAGGCGTCGTGGTTCGGAAAGCTCGCGAGCTGGCAGGTCCACACGCTGATGTCCCAGAGGCGCGTGATGCGGTCGTCCGAACACGCGAAGGAGCCCCGGCGCGGCTCCGTGGAGAACACCTCTGCGTTCTCGATGCCGAGCACGTCGATCGACACCGTCCCGGGCGTGTCGAGCTGCACGCGCACGTAGCGCTCCTGGCCCTGGATGAGCGGGGCGACGAACGTGCCCGTGCGGCCGACGCGGTAGAGTTCATGGCGGTTGATGTTGCCGGGCAGCACGGGGATGTCGAAGTCGGGTCCCAGATAGCGGGCGCTCGTCTCGCGCGTGAAGCAGCCCGTCTCGCCGAGGCCGTCCGGATGGTTCGCGTAGGCGAGGCGCAGGACCGGCATGCGTCCGTCGGCGGCGGCCACCTCGAAGACGGCGTAGCCCCCCACGCTCGGCGCGCCGAAGTCGAGCGCGAGGACCGGTCTCTCGCCCGTCCCGTCCCACGCGAGCGTGCAGACCTTCCCGTCGCCCTTCGCGAACAGCCCCTCCGGACACGTCACCGCGCCCTTCGCGTACAGGACGGACACCGGCATGGCGCCCTGCGCCACCGCACACGCAAGCCCCACGCACATCCATGCGATTCCTCTCGTCATGTTCCACTTCCTTTCAAGAACCGATTCAAGAACCGATAACCGCCCACGTCATGTCGCCTTTCCGTTGAATTCGCCCATCGTCGCCTCGCCGGCGGCGGAAATGCCGGAACGGCGGAAGACGGCGGCCAGGGTGAGGACGAGGATCCGGAGGTCGAGCACGAGCGAGCGGTGGTCGACGTACCAGACGTCGAGGCGGAACTTCTCGTCCCAGGAGAGGCGGTTGCGTCCGTTGACCTGTGCCCACCCCGTGATCCCCGGCCGCACTTCGTGCCGCCGGGCCTGCTCGGGGGAATAACGCGGCAGATAGGCGGTGGGCAGGGGGCGCGGCCCGACAAGCGACAGCGTGCCGCGCAGCACGAGGAGCAGTTCGGGCAGCTCGTCGAGCGAGGAGGCGCGGAGGAAGCGACCGAACGGCGTCAGCCGCTCGGCGTCCGTGCCGGGCCCCGTGCGCATCGACCGGAACTTGAAGAGGCGGAACGGCCTGCCGCCGCGTCCCGCCCGCTCCTGCACGAAGAAGACGGGCGATCCAAGCGCCACCCGCACGGCACACGCGACGAGCGCCATGAGCGGCAGCCACACGGGCGCCGTGGCGATCGTCAGGACAAGATCAAGCACGCGCTTCAACGGTTACGCCACGCCCCCCCGGACAGCCCTACTGGATGCCGAGACGCTTTTCGATGTCCTCGATCGTGCCGCCCTTCGTCTCCGGCATGAAGAAGACCGCCCAGACGAGCTGCACCGCCATCATGCACGCGAAGAAGGCGAACGCCCAGGTGCCGGCCCGTTCTGCCACGGCGGGGAAAGCCCAGGAGATGAGCGTACACATGAACCAGTGCGTGAAGCAGCCGAGGGCCTGCCCCTTCGCCCGCACGGCGTTCGGGAAAACCTCCGAGATGTAGACCCAGATGACCGCGCCCGACGAGCAGGCGAAGAACGCGATGAAGCCGAGGATGCCCGCCACCGCGATCGCCGCGTTCGGCTGCGGCTGGGAGAGCTGCCAGGCGACGAGCGCGTGCATGAGGATCATGAGCGCGGAACCGCCGATGATCATCGCCTTGCGCCCGAACTTGTCGATGACGAAGAACGCGAGGATCGTGAAGACGAGGTTCACCGTCCCCACGCCCATCGTCCCGACGAGCGAGGCCATCTCGCTGCCCTTGCCGAAGATCATGTCGAAGATGCGCGGCGCGTAGTAGTTGATCGCGTTGATGCCGGAGACCTGGTTGAAGAACGCGATGAAGAACGCGAGGAGGATCGGCTTGAGGTACTTCCGCTGGAAGAGCGCGGGCGCTGCGTCCGCCGAGACGCCGGCGAGCGACGCCTCGATCTCGCCCACCACCTGTTCCGTCGTCTTCCCCTCCTCCGCGAAGCCGATGCGCGCGAGGACGCGCGCCGCCGCCGCCTTCCGGCCGACGCGCACGAGCCAGCGCGGCGACTCGGGGATCGTCGTCAGGAGGGCCATGAAGAGGAGGATCGGCAGACACTCCATGCCGAGCATGACGCGCCACTTGACCATCTCGACCGTCATCGGGCTGGAGGCGAAGAGGTCCGCGAGCCACGTGCAGAGCGAGCAGAACCAACCGCCCTCGACGGCCATCCAGCGCGCGACGAAGTAGTTCGAGACGTAGCTGATGAGAATGCCGAAGACGATGTTGAGCTGGTTCGTCGCGACGAGGCGCCCGCGCAGGCGGCCGGGCGAGATCTCCACGATGTAGAGCGGCACGACGACCGAGACGCCGCCGATCGCGAGCCCGCCGATGAAGCGGAACCAGCCCAGGAGGTGCGGACCGAGCGCCTTCGACGTGGGCGTGAACGCGCAGCCGGCCGCCGAGACGAGGAAGAGCACCCCCATGAGCCACAGCGTCGGGCGGCGCCCCCACCGGTCGGACGGCGCGCCCGCCCCGAAGACGCCGATCACCGTGCCGATGAGCGCAACGGAGACGATGAACCCGTGCCAGAAGGCGCTCAGGCCGAACTCCGCCTGGATGGCCTTCTCGCACCCGGAGATGACCCCCGAGTCGAAGCCGAAGAGGAAGCCGCCGAGCGCGGCGACGATCACGATGTAGAGGAGCGAGCGTTTCATGTCGTTTCTGTCGTTTCCGGGTAGGGTTGTTCGGGCATCTCGGCGGCGGGCCCGCCCGCCGCGCGCTCGGCGCGGTCGAGCAGGTCTTCGTAGAAGGCGGCACAGGCCGCGTCGATGTAGGGCGTGAGCAGAAGCTGCGTCAGGCCGCCGAAGAAGTAGGACGTCACCGCCGCGAGGAGCGTCCAGCCGAGGAAACTGACGTAGAGGCAGAAATAACGCCAACGATGCCCTTCCATCATCCGCTTCGATTCCGCGATGCACTGGCGCGGCGTCCAGTCGGGATGGTCGACGAGCAGGTACGGCGTCATCGCATAGGAGAAGAACGCGCGAACGCCCGGCACGACGAAGAGAAGCGCCCAGAGGAAAACGAACGTCTGCCGCCAGAGGATGAGCGAGACCATGCGCCAGCCGTTCCCCCACCCGGAAAGGCCGTGGCGCGCCGTCAGGCCGCCGCGCACGAGGGCGACCGCCAGCGCCGTCTGCCCCCAGCTCGCGAAGCCGACCACGTAGAGGAAGAGGATCACGGCAACTGCCGAAACGCCGAACGCGGCGACGTAGGTCCCCACCGTCGGCGCCGCGCTCGCCACGCCCTTCAGGTAGGCGTAGAGGCCGGCAAACGCGCCGACGAAGAGAACGGTGATGAGGACGATGACGACGAAGACGACAAGCACGTTCAGGAGAAGTCCGAAAACGTACGTCCCATAGCCCGCCGCACCGTTCGCCCCCGCGAGAAGCGCCCATGCACGGCGACGCAGATCCTTGGCTGTCAACTCATTCATGGTTACGCCCCGAAGCACATGATCTGGCGCTCGAAGCCGAACGTCATCGCGATGAGCGCGGAACGGATCCACATGCCATTGCGCATTTGCCGCCAGTACATCGCGCGCGGGTCGCGGTCGCAGCAGGGGGCGATCTCGTCGCGGCGGGGCAGGGGGTGCATGATGATGCCGTCCTTTTGCAGCAGCTTCAGCTCCTCGGCGCCGAACTTGAAGCGGGAGGTGTCGATGCGCGCGCTCTCGCCCTGGGCGGTGTCCCACTCGTCCTGGATGCGCGTCATGTAGACGGCGTCGGAGAGCGACACGGCCTCGCGCAGGTTGTCCGAGACGGCGTACTCGACGCCCTTCGCCTTCAGGATCTCCAGCACGTCGGCGGGAACCTGCAGCTGGGGCGGCGCCACGAACACCTGGCGGACGTGCGGGAAGTTCGTGAGCAGGTAGCTGAGCGAGCGCACCGTGCGGCCGCGCAGGAGGTCGCCGCAGAACGTCACGGTGCGGTTCGCGAGCCCGCCCTTCGTCTCGAACGAGCGGAGGAGGGTGTAGACGTCGAGGAGGGCCTGGGTCGGGTGCTGGTCCTTGCCCGAACCGGCGTTGATGATCGGAATCGGACGGTCCGCGTTCGAGAGCTCCCACGCCATCTGCTCGGCGAGGCCCTTCTCGGGGCAGCGCATGATGATCATGTCCACGTAGGAGGAGAACGTGCGGATCGTGTCCGTCTTCGACTCGCCCTTCGCCTCGGAGCTTGTGCTCTGGTCGCGCACGGAGCTTGTCGTGAGACCGAGGATCTGGCAGGCGTTCAGGTGCGAGAGGAACGTGCGCGAGCTCGGCTGCGAGAAGTAGAGCATCGCGCGTTTGTGCGGCAGGAGGCTCTTGAGGTAGAGCGCGCCCTCCTTCGACTTTGCCATGAAGCGGATGCGGTTGGCGAGCGCGGCGAGGCGTTCGAGGAGCGACCGGTCGAACTGCTGCGCAATGAGCGTATGGTAGGGCGTTTCCGGGGTGGTGTCGGGATGCGCGAGATAGGGCCGCTTCGCCTCCAGCGGCAGATCCCTGAACGCCTCCCAGTCGATGTCCGTCAAACGCGCCATGACCATCCTCCTTTACTTACTGCTTCTCCGGGTCGGCGAGGGCCGAGACGAAGAGCGCCTTGATCGTATGCATGCGGTTCTCGCTCTCGTCGAAGACCTTGGAGTACTTCGACTCGAACACCTCGTCCGTCACCTCCAGGGCGCCGGAATCCTTCGTGACCTCGGTGTTGAAGTCGTGGAACGCGGGGAGGCAGTGGAGGAACATGAGCCGGCCGTCGAGGTTGCCCGTCGCGCGCATGAGGTCCATGTTGATCTGGTAGGGGCGCAGCATCCGGATGCGCTCGGAGGTCTTCGCCTCCTCGCCCATCGAGACCCAGACGTCGGTGTAGAGGACGTTCGCGCCCCGCACGCCCTTCACGGGGTCGTCGAAGACGCGGATGTCGACGCCGTTGCGCTTCGCGACCGCCTCGGCCTCGGCCAGCACCTGCTCGTCCGGCCACAGTTCGCGCGGCGTGCAGCAGACGTACCGCACGCCCGCCTTCGCACAGCCCATCATGAGGGAGTTCGCGACGTTGTTGCGTCCGTCGCCCACGTAGGCGACCGTGCAGTCCCGAAGCGAGCCGAACGTCTCCTTCACCGTCAGGAGGTCCGCGAAGATCTGCGTGGGGTGGTAGGCGTCCGTCAGGCCGTTCCACACGGGCACGCCCGACCACTTCGCCAGCTCCTCGACCGTCTTCTGGCTGAAGCCCCGGAAGAGGATGCCGTCGTAGATGCGCCCCAAAACGCGCGCCGTGTCCTTCACGCTCTCCTTCTTTCCGAAGTGGATGTCGGGGCGCGTGAGGTACTCGGCGCCGCCGCCCTCGTCGCGCGCGGCGATGACGGACGAGTTGCGCGTGCGCGTGGACGACTTCTCGAAAATGAGCGCAATGTTCTTGCGGTGGAGCAGATCGCCGCGTACGCCCGCCCTGCGCCGCGCCTTCAGCTGCGCCGCGAGGTCGATCAGGTTCATCATCTCTTCATCGGTGAAGGAGGTCATCCGCATGAGCGAACGGCCCTTCAGTTCAGGCATCCAGGTGATCATCGTTGACCTTTCGTACAGGAAACATGGCGTGTATTGTACCATAAATTCGGCACAACGACTTGCCCGGACAAGAAGCGGGAGGGGACGCAGGCCCCGTCAGAATGCCGCCCCCCCTCGTCTAGCGCCCGAAGGCGCGGCACGTGACGCCGGCGGAACGGAAGAGCTCCTTCACCGTCTCGACGAACGCCGTGTAGTCGCCGCCGTAGACGACCTCGCGGATGCCCGCGTTGATGATGAGCTTCGCGCAGGTGAGGCAGGGAGAGATCGTCACGTAGATCGTCGCGTCGGAGACGTTGATGCCGTACCGCGCCGCCTGGCAGATCGCGTTCTGCTCGGCGTGGACGCACAGGCACTCGTCCAGACCCGTCCCGCTCGGCGCATGTCCCGAACAGCGCGGGCACCCGTCGTCGAAGCAGTTCCGCACCCCGCGCGGCGTGCCGTTGTAGCCCGTGGAGAGCAGATGGTTGTCCTTCACGATCACGGCGGCCACATGACGGCGCGAGCAGTTGGACCGCTTGGCGACCACGTGCGCGATTTCCATGAAATACTCGTCCCAGGAGGGACGCGGATCACTCTTCTTCTCGGACATGTTCCATTCTCCGCTGAACGGGCGCGGATTATATCATTTTCCGCCCCCTGGGGCAAGACGCGGCCGCACGCGGCGCGTCGCCGGGGCGGTGGACGGATCCTCCGGCCAGAAGTGCTTCGGGTAGCGCCCCCGCATGTCCTTGCGCACAAGCGCGTAGCTCGTCTTCCAGAAGCCCGCAAGGTCCTTCGTCACCTGTACGGGCCGCTGCGCGGGCGAGAGGAGGTGCATCACGACGGGCACGCGCCCCCCCGCCACCTTCGGCGTCTCCTGGAGGCCGAAGCACTCCTGCAGACGCACGGCGACGAACGGCTCCGCCTCCTCGTAGTGGATCGTCATCTGCGAGCCGCTCGGCACCGCCATCTTCACGGGCGCGAGCCGGTCGAGTTCGCGGCGGTCGTGGGACGCCTCCGCGAGCGCGACGTCGAAGACGGCCGCGAGGTCGAGCCGCGCGAGATGCGCCCAGCGGCCCATGCCAAGCGTAAAGCCCGCGAACCAGTCCTCCAGATGGCGCGCCAGCGATGCGTCGGAGACGTCGGGCCAGTCCTCCAGCACGCGGTGGAGGAAGTCGATGCGGGCCTGGAGCTGGCGCAGGTGGGGCGTCCAGCACGGGAGGTTCGCGACGCCCTTCTGGCGGATGCCCGCGAAGAGCGCGGCCTGCACGTCCGCCTCGTTCGGATGCGGCTGGCCGCCTTCCGCCAGCACCATGCGCCCGAGGCGGCGCTGGCGCACGGCGCGGACAGCCTCCGTGCGGCGGTCCCACTCCGTCACCGTCTCGTCCGTGATCTGGTCCGCGAACATCTCCTCGATGGCCGCCTCCGAGATGGACGCGGCGAGGTGGATCTTCGCGTCCCCGCCCCGGTCGTCGAGGTCGCAGAGGACGAGGAACGGCGCGGCGGCCAGCACCTCGGTGCGCTCCAGAAACGCGCCGCGCCCCCCCGTCAGCTGGAACGAGCCGTTGCCCCGGTTGCGGGCGATGCGGTCCGGGAACGCATACGCCAGCACCTCGGGATCCGGCGGACGCGCCCCGCGCGTCCACCCCCAGCGCCGCGCAAGTTCCAGCATGCGCGGCGTGGGGCGGATCCGCGCGATGTCCGTCTCGCGCACCTTCGTCCCCTCTTCGAGAATCGCCGCCCAGTAGGCGGCCGCGCGGTCGTGGAGCATCATGTTCGCGAGGCGCGGATGCGCGGCGAGGCGCGCCATGCGCCGTCCGCGCTCCGTGATGCGCCCGTCCGCGTCGAGCGCACCGAGGAGCCGCAGGAGCGCCCTGGCGTTCTCCCAGTTCGCGGCGGGCGGCGGCGTGAGCCACGGAAGGCCGTCGAGGGCCGTCGTGCCCCAGGCCGCCGCCGCCAGCACGGTCGGGGCGAGGTCGGCCTCCATGATCTCGGGACGCATCGCCGGCAGGAGCAGACGGTCCTGCGCCGCCGTCCAGAGCCGCAAGCAGACGCCGGGCGCGACGCGGCCCGCGCGGCCCCGCCGCTGCTCGGCGCGGTCGCGCGTGACGCGCAGCGTCTCCAGGCGGCTCATCCCCGACGCGGGCGAGAAGCGGCTCACGCGCATGAGGCCCGCGTCGATGACCGTCGTCACGCCCTCGATCGTGAGCGAGGTCTCGGCGATGGAGGTCGCGAGGACGACCTTGCGGCGCGGCGGGTCGAGCGGGCGGAGGACGGCGTCCTGCTCCTCCCGGGGGAGCGCGCCGTAGAGGGGCATCACGACGGCGCCGAGCCGCTCGGCCCCCGCCGCGCGCAGCGCCTCCTCGCAGCGGCGGATCTCCCCCTCGCCCGGCAGGAAGCAGAGGATGTCGCCGCCCGGCTCGGCGAGGGCGCGCCGCACCGCGCCGGCCATCTGCGCGGCGACGGGGGCGTCGGAGGCGACCTGCAGGTAGCGCGTCTCGACGGGGAACATGCGCGCCTCGGCGGTGTGGACGTCCGCATCGCCGAGGTGGGCGGCCACGGCGTCCACGTCCAGCGTCGCGGACATCACGAGGAGGCGCAGGTCGTCCCGCAGCGCGCGGCGCACGTCAAGCGCCATCGCGAAGCCGAGATCGCACGCGAGCGAACGCTCGTGGAACTCGTCGAAGACAACGAGCCCCACGTCCGCAAGCTCGGGGTCGGCGATGAGCCGCTGCGCGAGCAGGCCCTCCGTCACGATCTCCAGGCGCGTGCGGGACGACACCTTCCGCTCCAGGCGCACCTGGTAGCCCACGGTCTCGCCCAGCGGCTCGCCGAGGCGGCGCGCGATGTAGGCCGCGCAGCTGCGCGCGGCGAGGCGGCGCGGCTCCAGCATGAGGATCTTCCGCCCGCGCAGGAACGGCGCGTCCAAGAGCGCGGGCGGCACGCACGTCGTCTTGCCGCTCCCCGGCGGCGCGCGCAGCACGACCGAGCGGTTGCGCGCGAGCGACGCGCGGATCTGCGGGATGATTGCCTCGACGGGGAAAGACATGTTCTATTTAAGTCGCCGCTACGCGGCTTTAAGTAGTTAAGTAGTTAAGTGATTAAGTAGTTAAGTGGTTAAGCAGTTAAGTGGTTAAGTTAAGTGGTTAAGTAGCTAAGTGGTTAAGTGGTTAAGTAGCTAAACGGAAAGACGACTCATTGTGCGTCCCAAACACGCGGCGCGTTTTTAAACGGCGCTTCTAAGGACAAAAAGTCCACAACGCATTGCGGAACGGGACGCATGGAGTTTCAGCCTGAAGGACAACTTAACCACTTCTTAACCACTTAACTACTTAACCACTTAACTACTTAAAGCCGCGTAGCGGCGACTTAACCATTTAAAGCCCCGCAGGGGCGACTTGGCCATTTAAAGCCGCGAAGCAGCGATTTCATGGACGGCCTGGACGGATCCGGTCTTGATGTTGTGGACGACGATCTTGAGCCGGCCGCCCTCGACCGTGCCCTCGATGACGGTGGGGAAGCGATAGGCGATGTCCTTCGGCATCTCGCAGCCGCCGCCGACGATCTGCGCCCAGGGGCGTTCCGCCGTCGCGGGGTCGAAGCGGTAGCGGTGCTTGTGGGCGCAGACGACGAGCTGCACGCCGTGCCGCGCGAGGATCGGGCTCCAGAGGTCGTGGCATTCGCGCGACCAGTAGGCGTAGTCGTGCGGGTCGATCTTCACGCCGTCGTGCGGGTAGTCCGGGTGGTCCGGCGCCGCGAAGAGCGGAATGTGGCAGAAGACGACCTTGAACTTCGCCGCCGCGATGTCGGGGCGGGAGAGGGCCTTTTCGAGCCAGGCGGCCTGAGCCTTGCGGTAGGGCTCGAAGTTGGCGAGGCCGAACCACTTCGGGTGGCCGTCCGGCTTGTCCTCCCCCGTGTCCATGCCGACGAGGGCGGCCTCGCCCATGCGCACGGCGAAGTTCCACTTGAGGTCCCACTCCGCACCCGTGCGCTCGGCGGGGTGGCGCGCGAGCATGACCTCCTCCTTCTTCGAGATCCAGCTGCCCCGGAAGTCATGGTTGCCGCTCTCGAAACAGACGGGGATGTCCGCCGCGTAGTCCCTGTCCGCGATCGGCGGGTCGAGGAAGATCTCGACGGCCGTCCGCTTCTCCTGCGTCGTGTTCGTCGCGTCGCCGTTCCAGACGATCAGGCCGGGCTTGAGCGCCTTCATCTTCTTCACGACGGGCTGGAACGCCGCCCACTGCGCGTGCGTGTCGTTCATCACCGCGAAGTGCGTCTTCGCCGCCGCGCCGAGCGTCGTGAAGGCGTGGACCTTGCCGACGACGGGCGCGCCGAGCTTCGCGTCGTAGATGTTCTTGTAGTCCGTGAACGGCGTCGTCACCGTGCGGTACCAGTAGGTCGTCGCGGGCTTCAGGCCCTCCAGGCGCACCTGGAGGGCCGCGACGTCGATCGGCACGAGGCCGTAGCCGCCGCCCTTCACCGTGCGCGCGTTGCGCATCTCCGGGTTGTCCGCAAGCTCGACGACACCCTTCGCGAGGCCCGAGACGCGCCACGAGACGCCCATCGTCGTCTCGCCCGGCGCCTGCAGGCACGGCTCGCCGACCGTGAAGGGGTCCGTCCCGATGCCCTCGAACGGCTTGCGTGGCTTCGGAGGCCGCTGTGCGCCCGCCGGCGCGGCGACCGCCGCCGCCATCAAGGCCGATCCCGACAAAAACGCCCGTCTGTTCACCATGCTCTTGCTCCTTTTTCCTTTCAAGATTCCACATAAGAACCGCGACTCCGCGATTCCTCCACATCCACAGCCCCCGTCCCATACTCCTTTCGTTCGCCCGAGGCACTGCGGATCGATTCCAAGAGTCCCGGAATCATCTCCTCGCCCATCTTCGCGGCGGCGAACGTCAGGCGACCAGCGTCTTTCAACGACGCCCCCGTCCAGAAGAGTTCCCTCTGATCGACAATGATGAACCGATCATGGCACATTCCGCAGAACGTCTTCGTGAAATGACCGTACTGCCTGCCGAAGGCTTCAAAGTCCGACTCCGCCAACTCGCCATTGGAGTGCGTGACGAGTTCAATCCTGACGCCACGCCCACGTTTCGCGAGCATGTCGAGCGTTGCGACGCCGACATAGGCATCAACGACAACAAGTTCCCTCCTGGCGCGGCGGATGAACTTTATCAAGAGCGACTTTGCATCCCAGAACCTACCCTGGTAGAAAATCTGCGCCAGAGGCACGTCCCCCTCGTTCATCTTTGCGAAGATCTGGTTAAACCTCTCTTCATTACGGGATTGATCTGTGATCTGCCGGCGCTCAACCGTCTCCAGACGCATCAGCAGCGGTTCCACCTTCGGCATCACCAACGCCATCGATGCAAGCGTCCTGCGCATCGCGACAAACGCATTCATGATGCGAATGCTTGTCGAGATGGCGATGTCGCTTCGTAGCACGGCAGACAACATGGCGATTCCCTGTTCGGTGAACACCATGGACTTCTGGGGCCAATAACGCATCTTTCCCGACACATCACAATCTGTGATCAGTGGACGAATTTCATCTTTATCGACCTCGAACATGAAGTTATCGGGGAACCGCCTCAGGTTCCGGCGTACGGCCTGGTTGAAGACGCGCAGTTCGACCTGGTACAGATCGGCCAGGTCACGGTCCAACATGACGTGGACGCCGCGAATCACGCAGATCTTCCGCTGTATGGCATCCAGACCTCCGGCATCGGTTGTCTGGAACAATTCCCCTGCGTTCATGGACCCTCTCCCCATCTAGCTGGTATGCGACAACTGCTCCTAGTTCCACTTCCGCGTCCGGGCGGGGAGGCCCTTCGCGAAGATCTTGTTGACGAGATTGACGTTCTCGACCATCTGGAAGTCGAACATGCCCACACAGATCGCATCCGCGCCGTTGTTGAAGGCGTAGGGGAAGCCCTCGCGCGGATGGATCGCGCCCGCGAACCAGTCACTGGACTGGAGAAACCCCTTCGCGCTCCAGTTTTCCTGCACGAGCTTCCACACCCCCTCGTAGAGGAAGTGCCACCCAATCGCCATGCGCAGAAGCGCGTAGAGTCCATCTCGCATGTTCATTTCGCTTACTCCTCGTCCACCAACTCAATCGCAGATTAAGTCGCCGCTCTGCGGCTTTAAGTAATTAAGTAGTTAAGTGATTTGTAATCTAAGCCGGTGTCTTGACGAAATCTACAGGATTGGCAAGATTCACATGTGGATATCCACCAGAAACTTAACGACTTAATCACTTAAAGCGGAGCGACTTAAAACAATCTACCCCTCCATCCCGCAGGCCATGAGCGTGGCCTTGTGGACGGCAACGTCGTGGTCGTACTGGCCGGACGGGTTCGGACGCCGCCCGCGCACGATGTCCGCGAGTTCCTTGAGTTGGTCGGCGTAGCGGTCCTTCTGCACGCCGCAGGCCACCGTGTGCGTCCCCGCCTTGTAGCCGCCCGCCGGCGCCTTGAGGCGCAGTTCGAGCGTCGTGGGCCTGCCGTCGAAGCGCTCGATCGGGCGCAGGTCGATGGCCCCCTTCGTCCCCTGGATGCGCAGCCAGCGCGTCGCGCACGCCGCGTGGCGCGCCGTGCGCACCGTCACCGTGGCGCGCGGCCATTCCAGCACGCTCACGCAGTTCGTCCCCGCGTCCGCGGGGTCGCCGGGCGCGGGGAGGCGCACGACGTGGGCGCGCGCGGGGAGGCCCGGCATCATCGGGAGGATGAAGTCGATGAGGTGGCAGCCGAGGTTGTACATGAGGCCGCCCTTGAAGGAGGCGATGTAGGCGTTGTAGTTCCTGCTGCCGTAGTCGTGGTACATGTCGGCCTCGACGGAGATGATCTCCCCGAGCCAGCCCTCCTTGACGGCCTTCTGGCAGAACCGGATCGCCGGGTTCACGCGGAACATGTAGCCGATCTGCACGGGGAGGCCGCGCGCCTTGCAGAACGCCATCAGCGCCTCGAACTTCCTGAAGTTCTGACCGCACGGCTTGTCGAGGTGCATCGCAAGGCCGTGCTTCGCGACCTGCCAGGCGACGGGGATGAGGTCGTCGTTCGTCACCTCCACGAAGACGCACTGGATCGTCTTGTCCGCCCAGACCTGCTCGGGCGTGAGGCGCGGCACGCCGTCGAAGATCTTGAAGTCGCGGTCTTCGGCCGGCGTCTTCGAGGCGCGGTCGTCGACGATGCCGACAAGCTCGTAGTCGTCGGGCAGCCTGCGGAGCGAATGGAACTTCCCGTCCGCGTGCTCGTGGCGCATGCCCCACTGGACGACGCGCACCTTCTTCGCGTCCGGGAACGGCCTCCACGGCACGACGGGCGTTGCGTGCGTCACCGCGTCCACCGCCTTCTTCTCGCCCGTCACGCAGCCCGCCGCCGCGAACGCCGCCGAGAGCCCCAGGAAATCACGTCGCTTCATCTTGACCTCGCCTTCACTTCCGTTGTTCCGGTTCCGCATGCCACTCCACGCCCGCGCAGGAAAGCCCCGCGTCGCCCCAGGCGACCGGGAAGAGCTTCATCCGCTCGTCCGGCGTCTTGTTCGGCTGGTGAAGCGAGAGCATGAGCGCGCCGTCGAAGCGGTTGAAGAGCATGCCGTGCCCGCCGTCCCGCGTGTAGAGGGGCGTGTGCCGCGTCCAGGGCCCCCGGACGGAGCCGCTTTCGGAGACGCACTGCAGCACGCAGTAGCCGCTCCCCTTCAGGAAGTTGCTCCAGATCATGCGCAGCGCCCGCTCCCCCTTCCGCCGGATCAGGAAGGGGCCGTCCGTCACGCGCCCGCCGCCCGGCGCGTCCGCCGCGCGGAAGAGCTCCACCGGCTCCGCCGTGAAGCGCGCCAGGTCGCGGCTCATCGGCGCCGCCATCATGCGCCCGTTCCCCGTCTGGCACCACTCGTGGCAGAACACCATCCACGGCACGCCGTCCTCCACCCAGAGCGTCCCGTCGAGGCACATCCATTCGGGCGGCGTCACGCTCCCCGCCTTCACCGGCCTGAACGGCCCGAGCGGGCTCTCGCTGCGGAACACCCACACGCCGCGCGGCTGAAGCCCCCCGCCCGTGAAGCCCTCCTGCAGCATCGGCCTGATCGGATGCGCCGCGTCCGGGGCGAAGGTCAGCGTGGTGAAGAGCCAGTACGCGCCGTCGTATTTGTGGACCTCGGGCGCCCACACGGCGGTGTTCTTCACCTCCGGCGGCAACGTCATCGCCATCCGCTTCTCGCTCCAGCGCTCGAGATCCGTCGACGTGCGCACGCCCACGCCCTTCCCGCCATTCCACGGCTTCGACTCGTAGAGGTAGTACGTGCCGTTGTCGGGCAGCACGAAGGGGTCGCGGATCTGGAAGTCCGCCCGCGTCAACGCCTT
>ERZ1026780.212-NODE-212-length-50687-cov-10.016274_pt1 | contig 50687 bp, 32 predicted proteins | sample MGYA00380126_ERZ1026780 | MGnify/ENA primary metagenome ERZ1026780 (study PRJEB33269, sample SAMEA4719762) | human gut metagenome | biome: human-associated habitat; feature: organic feature; material: feces | place: Cameroon | collected 2013-10 ... | reverse complement strand
GGCCAACACCGGCGGGCTAGCCCGCCGGTGTTGCACTTCTATCTTGAATCTTCATTACATAAAGAATATCCACACTTATCTACTCCAAATTCCTCACCGCATCCTCAAAATCCTCGCGTGAGCCCTTCGCCTTGTTCTTGATTTTTGCCCTATAGTTGTAAATCGTGTTTGCAGAATAGTGCAGAAGCGATGCAATCCTGCTGGACTCCGTAATTCCCAATTTGATGAGGGCAAAAATCCTCAATTCCGGCGTCAGAATATCATCTCCTTTCGGCACAATCGCCGCCCCTTCCACAAGAAGAGAGTTAAACTTGTCCACAAAATCGGGATAAAGATTCACGAAAGTCTGGTCAAACATACGGTAGAATTCCATAATATCTTCATCCAAAGGCGCCTGAGCCTCGATTTCGTCCGTGAGGACCTTGGTCTTTCCCTGACGGATATATTTCAGTACACGATTGCGGTATTGCCTCGATGCGTTGATGTTGTCCGAAACCATCCCGAGAAAGAGCGTGATGTACTCCTGCTTGACCTTGTCCGACTCCTGCATCTGCGCATTCAGGCTCACAAGACGGCTGTTCACGGCCACCAGTTCGTGATTCCTGCTGTCAATCTCAAGATAGGACTCTTGAAGTTTCGCCCGCATCGAGTCCAAAATCTGCTGTCTCTTGTAGAGAAACGCAAGAAGGAAGAACATCATCACCAAGAGTGCTGAAATACAGATTAACAGACCCTTTGTGTAGCGGCTCTGACGCGCGTGCTTTTGCTGATAGGCCGCTTCAATTTCCGGAAAGAACATCAGAATCTGCCACGGACGCAGTTTCCCGTTGTAGCAGAGAGCATCCACCATACAATGGTCCGCCGCATAACGGAAAGCCCTGTCGATATCCCCTTTATCGAACATAATTCTTGAAACTTCGTTCAGCGAAGCATAATCCCTCGTCGCACACATCACATCCGCAATCGCTGAACGCAGCAGCCATTTTTCCCGTTCTACCGCATCCTCATCAGAGAAACTGTGAGCATAATAATAGGCCGCCTCAGCATATTCCCTCGAATTTTCCGGACTCACCTTCAGCATCCCGAAAGCATATTCTTTTATTCCCTCTCCATTCCCGGTCGCATCCGCCTCCTCCCTTTTGAGGTCATACCATTCCCAGCTTCCCTCTTTGGTCATAGGCAGCAACAGTCCGCGAAAAACGTTGCGCATCGAAAGTTTTTCCTCATAAGACCCGTGAGTCGGAGCGTATGCCATAGTCTCGCCCCAATAGGTGTGTTCTGCGGCATAATAGTCCCTGATGGCGTTTTCCGGTATTTCGCGTCCGCGGTAGATGTTCAGGATATCATTCGCCTCAACCTGATAGCCGGTCTTCGCATAGAGAACAGCCATAGCAAAATCCGTCTTGGCAAGTTTTTCTTCGTCCCTCATTGCAAGGGCAAGCTCGCGGTTACGGCCCATATAAGCAAGGGAGGAATCTTTGCTGAATTTCAAGTAGCTGTCTGCAAGCCGGAGATTAATCCCGTAAATGAGTTCCGGGTCGGTCTGATCCGAGAGCACATCTTTCAAAAGGCGCGTTCCCTCAAGAAAATAATTCTCATAAACTGCCTTGTTTTCGAGAGCCTCATCCAATTTCCGCAGAGTATCAGCATTCTCCGTCTTCGAACAGGAAAAAATAATCGGAATAAGGAGGAATAGGGAGAACGAAATCTTGTGCATATCCGTCAGAATCTGTGGTTTGGGTGTACAAATATATGAAAAATCGGAGATATGCCCAATGATCCCGGACATATCCCCGATGCAAATCCCCCCGGGACTTCGGATGAGCTCATCCCGGGAAATTGTAAATCAAAAAATTAGAGTTTGCGGAAGTCGATTGTGACGTCGAACTTTTTGTCAGCGCCGATTTCTGAGCAATCTGTGACTGTCATCCTGTAGGTCGCGCCAAGTTCAAGCGGCTTGTATATTTTTTTGCCGTCTGCATCATTGCCTGTGACTACGAGCTCGACATTACCCTGATTTGAAAGATACTTCTGCGCCTCATCAGTAAGAGTGGCATTGCGCAATTCAACTCCCCAGCCGGCCTGACCAAAGAATTTGAATGAAATATAGTCATAGCGCCAGCAATTGCCTACAAGTTTCTCGTCCTTGTCTTCGCACGCCACACCGGTAAACTGGTAGACGCCGGTCTTGACCTGAGCAAGGGTGACGAACATTCCTCCGTCCCAGCCAAACTGTTGACTCATAGACGGGAAGCCGACTCCCCAGGCCATAAATGTGATGGCCTTCTCGTCCGCATAAGTCGCAGCCTTGCCGTCAGACTTGACGTGACGCACAATGACATACTTCTTTTCGACATTGAGTTCGAATGAATAGAATCCGCTCACAGCCTTGAACTTGAGTCCCTCGCCTGTGATTTCGAAATGGTCACCGTCCAGTTTCCACTCAAGCGGGTTGTCAATTCCCGTGAAACTGATGAGACTTTCCGCATCGACTTTAACTGCCGGAACTTTATAAACTTCGTTACTCATCTTCAGAGCCTTCACTCCGTTCACTGTTATATCCAGACCGGGAACCGTAACTTCAACTTCCTCGTAGGAAACTGCTGCCTTATTAATGCCCTCTGTGAGGTCGAGTATGATTTTGTAACCCTTTCCAGGCTTCACATCAACAGCCTTGATGTTTCCGGCATCCGTCATTTCAAAGGCAGGCGAAAGGTCGATTTTCTTAAAGTCCGGCTTTTTGAACTCTCCTTCCCAGCCTTTCCGATGGAAGAACTTGAATTCAGAGCCCGAAACTGCGAGCTGTCCCGGAACTGCGAGTGTGAATTCATAAATCTTCCGCTCAACCTGAGCCGCAGGATAGGCTCCTGTTTCCGTGTTCCAGCTCGGACCTATTTCCGGTTTTCCAAAGCTTGAACCAATAAGCCAAACTGCACCGGTGCCGTCTTCTGCCAAAGACAAAGGAGTCTGTGCATCCTTCATCGGCTCGACACGGATAAACATACTCTTAGTGTCATATTCCATCTTGTACAATCCGTCAATTGCGCGGAAAGTGACAGCCTTGCTTTCTTTGTCCACATCGAAGAAGTCAGGATCAATGGTCCAGGCGTTCAAATCCACGACATTTCCGAACTCCATCTTCTGTCCTTTCTTGTATTCAGCCACTGAAACCACAGCCGCCGAACCGGTAGGAGATATGCTCAAGTCGAAAAGGTTCAGTTTTATGGTGTAGTTTCCGGCAATGCTGGAACCGAAAGGAATGAGTTCGGTGCTTGATGCCGAAAGAGCCGAACCGTCCCAGCCGAGAGTGATTGTCTCCCCGTCATTGAACTGAGGAGTCACAACAGTCGAATTCACATAAGACGGGAAATTGTCGGTACGCTCATAAATATATTTTTCGGTTTTCTTGAGCTCATAACTCTTTCCAGACTCGTCCACGAGCGAGAGTGTCTCAAAATCAGGGCGTTGCAAAGCCACATCGAGTGTTGTTTCGGTGATTCCGAGTCCAACGTTCTGCGCACGGAGAACAAGATTGGCTGTGCCGTCAGGTATTTCCTTCAACAGCGGAGCCTGGATGCTGAGTTCATAATTCCCCTCAGTCTTTGTCCTCAGAGTCTCTGAAGCAACCTCTGTCTCACCATAGTAGAGAACAGCCTTAATGGTGGAAAGGGCGAAATCAGCATCGCTCAGATTCAAGTTCACCTTGATATTCGCACCCATATAGGTGGATTCGGTGAATGAATTGACCTTCATCTCAGGACCTTTTTCTGCCCTTTCGAAAGTCGGAGTCTTCTCGCAGGACAGCGCCACTGCACCCATTGCGACAAAGACAATCAAGTTTCTTATATTCAGTTTCATACGTTTCAGATTTAAATGTTTCTACTTATCCATCCAGATTGCGGAAGCGATGCACTTCGAAGGAATCTTGAAATTGACAGTGTATTTTTCGCCGCCGTAAACAAGAGTTTTTTCCTCAGAAGACTTGTTGCAAACCACAGTGGCGATGCTTCCGTCAGTGTTCTTGAACATCAGGACCTCAACTCCCGAAGGGGCATTGAAACCGCTGATTTTCATCATCTTTGCTCCCGGACGAATCACCGCACTTGCGTGAAGAACATTGTACCAATGGGAATTGCGTGTCAGAGTCTTGTAGTCCGAAGAGTTGATTGTCACAGCTCCATAGCAGGTCTTGCAGGAACCGTTGTGCGGACTGTAAGGCGCATTCTTGTCGTCGAGCATCAGATTCCAAAGCGTCACTCCCATTCCTCCGCGTTTGAGCGTGCCGAGGAATATGGAAGAAAAATCGTTCAGCAGGCAGGAGCCGAAATTGTAGTTCCACTCGCCAATCGAAGCCTCTGTGAAATAGATGTCCTTCTCCGGATTTGCCGTCACGATGTTGTCGAGCTCAGAAACATCGCCACCGTAACTGTGCCAAGCGGAACCTGCGGCCCATTTGCTTGCCTGCGCATCGGCATAGATGTTCAGAGGATAGTTGCGCTGGTCATCCTTGTTGTCGTAGTTGTAGTTGTGGTCGAAAAGGAGAATCTTCACTTTCTCCAGGCCCGCATCCTTGAGTGCAGGCCCGAGAACCTTGATAAATTCCTTCTGGTCCTGCCAAGGCATATACATCGACATTGAATTTCCGTGATTGAGAGGCTCGTTCTGCATCGTGATTGCGTGAATTTTGAAACCTTCCGACTGCATAGTCTGAATCCATTTCACGAAATAAGTGGCATAGTCGGCATAGCAGGACGGTTTCAAACGGCCGCTGGTCCAGTTGGGGAAATCCCTCTCAAGATATTTTTTGTCAAATTTCTCATATCCATAAGAGCCGCCCTTCATCCACTTTGGGCAAGACCACGGAGAACCGATGATTTTCACATCCGGATTGATGGCATAGATTTCCTTGAGAACCGGGAACAAATAGTCTTTGTCCTCCTTGGCGACAGCAAAGTTTTCCAATCCCTTGGTGTCGCACCAGGTGTATTCGTCCTTCAGACAGAAATCCGACGCACCGATGCTTACACGAATCAGTCCTGAACCCGCGCCCTCGGTTGGCGAGAAGAGTTCGGTGAGTATTGCAGTCCTGTCTTCCTGACTCATTTTCAAGAGGTTGTATGCAGAAGCGGTGGTGACTGCAAGTCCGAATCCGTCAACTTCCTTTGCGGCGGCATCATCCTCAAACCTCAACTGGTTCGGGCTCATACTTCCAGGCTTCGCAAATTTGAGACTTCCCTTTCTGAAAAGCCGTATGCCGTCAGATGTGGTGATGTATGTTGTCACATCCTCCTGCGGCTGAGGCTTTTCCGGCTGCTCCGTTCCCGGGCCGTCCTCCTCCTTTTCGGCAGAAGAACAGCAGCAGGCAATCGGAAGCGCAGAAGCGAGCGTCCAAAGCAATATCTTAAGTTTCCAATTCATAATCAATATCCCTTATTTGGTTCCAGACTAGGGTTGTTGTCAAGAGCGCCTTGAGGAATCGGCATAAGCACGGTCTCCTCTGTGAGCGGGAGTCTCATCTGCCAGTAGCTGTCCTTCTGAGGCATAGCGTCGTGGATGGTCTTCACTCTCTCAAATCCGTGACGGAGAAGATCGTAGAAACGGAAGCCTTCGAATGCAAGCTCAAGGCGACGCTCGTGAAGAATTGCGTCAATCGCATCATTCTCCGTAGCCGGAACGTCAATGTCTTTAAGACCCGCCCTTTTGCGGATTTTGTTCACATAGTCTGTTGCGCCCTTGAGGTCACCGGTCTTTGCAAGAGCCTCTGCGTGAAGAAGATAGATTTCACCAAGACGCATAAGGATGATGCTTGTGGCGTTGGTTGGCATCTTGTGCATAAATTTGTACTTGTTGCCCGGGTAGTAGTTGGACCAGATTGCCTCGTCCTCGCAGATGCAGGCGTTCTTTCTAACATTGTCGCCTTCCTTCTCATAAGCTGCGACAAGGTCTCGGGAAGGTGTAATCCACTTAATCCAAGAATAACTGTCCGTAGGATTGTAGGCGTTGCGGTGGAACATCATCCACACCCAGTTTCCGCTGCTTCGGGTGAAAGTGACTTCGAAAATGGACTCAGACGTGTTGCGGACAGCGTCAGTCTCGTCATAAGCCCACATCTGGGCGTAATCGTCCACAAGTTCATAATTCATTTTTTCAATTGCCTCGCAGTGTTTTGCCACTTGCTCCCAGTTACGAAGGGTTTCCTCCGCGAATATTCTGGCGAGCATTCCGTGTGCGAAAGCCTTGGTGAAAAGATGCTTGTTCGAAGGATCGGTCTCCGGAGCGTTTTCTGCAGCGAATTCGAGTTCACCGACAATCTGCTTATAGACCTCCACACGTGCAGTTCTTGGAGGATAGTAGTCTTTGTAGACATCCTCGATATTGTCAGCCGAGATTGCAGGCGGAATGGAGTTCACAAGCGGAATGTCACCCCAAATCTGAGACATATGGAAAAGGTTCCAAGCCCTCCAGCAATACGCCTCGGACTTCCACTCCTTCCACTCTTTCTCAGTCATACTCTCGTCTGCCTCTTTGATGCGGTCGATATTGAATATGATGTTGTTACATTTGCTCACCTGTCCGAGATACCAGTCCCAGTCCCTCTCCACATTCTTGTTTTCTCCGTCCTGGCGGTTAGCCTCGATGGCCATCAATTCTCCAGTTCCGGGGTTACCGCCGTAAGCGTTGTCCGAACGGCATTCCGTATAGACGAGCCAGTCCAGATAGCCCTTCTCCTGAATATCCTTAGTCCAGTCTTGATAGATGGCATTCCTCAGACCCTCCATATCCTCTCTTGTGGAATACTGCGACTCTGCGCTGCCCTCTCCACTCGTCTGGACATTGCCTTCATTGTAGTCTGTCTCCGGGAAGAGGTCCAGATTGCAGGAAGTCAGCGCAAAGGCTGCAAGCAATGTCATAAAAATATATTTCTTTTTCATTGTTTCAAATCTTTAGAATTCAACGTTAACACCGAAAAGAACAGTCTTCACGCAAGGATATGTTCCCCAGTCTATTCCCATATTGGTAGCCGAAGCATACTGGCTCATCTCAGGGTCGTATCCCGAGTATTTCGTGAAGGTAATCATATTGTCAAGAGTGATGTATGGACGAATCCTCGAAATGTTCGCTTTCTTCAGAGCAGGATGAACGATGTCGTAGGAAAGGGTTATATTCTTGACTTTCAAATACGAGCCGTCCTCAACCCACCTTGTAGAAGCCCTGAGGTTGTCGAGTTCTCCGGCCTTGGGGATGTCGGTCACCTGTCCCGGCACTCTCCATCTTCTGACTGCGTCTTTAATCTGGTTGGAGCTGTTATACATTCCAATCATCTCGATTTTTGAAGCGTTGTAGATGTCGTTTCCAACTGAAGAAGTGAGCAAGAAGCTCAGGCTCAAGCCTTTCCAACTGATGGTATTTGTCATTCCGGCCGTGAAAATCGGATTGGCGTCACCGATGTAATGCTTGTCGGAAACATTGATTTTGCCGTCGCCGTTCAAATCCTCATAAATCACCATACCTGTCTCCGGGTCAACTCCCCGTGCGGTATATCCCCAGAATTTCGAAAGCGGCTGGCCCGGAGTCATCCTCACCACATACTCGCTCAGAGCCTCGGAGGTCTTGGTGTAGTAGTAAACCTGCTGGAGGGAAAGTTTCTCAAGACGGTTGCGGTTGGTGGAGATGTTGAAATCGGTGGTCCAACGCCAATCGTTTCTGTCAATGTTCACTGAGCTCAATGCAAGTTCAAGACCCCAGTTGGACATTTCGCCCTCGTTCCTGTAGATAGATGGGTTAGGAGCCGGAAGCGGAACATTCATAAGGAGGTTCTTAGTGTATTTGTAGTAGCCGTCCAAGGTTACTGAAAGTCTGCCGTTGAACATCGACCAGTCGATTCCGACATTTGTCTGAGTGGTGGTCTCCCAAGTCAAATCCTTGTTTCCGATGTTGGTTTTCGAACCCAGAGTAGGAACAGCGTCGGCATTGGCTGCCTGAGTCCAGTCGCTGTAGTTGATTCCGTACATCTGTACCCAAGCGTAGTCGGCAAGTCCGGACTGGTTACCCTGCTGTCCCCAACCCACTCTGAGTTTGAGGTCGTCAATCCATCTGACATCCTTCATAAAACTCTCGCCGGAGATTCTCCAAGCCGCTGAAACAGAAGGGAAAAGTCCCCATTTGTGTTTCGGAGCAAGCTTCGAGGAGCCGTCAGCACGGAAGTTTGCGGTGATGTAGTAGCGACTGTCGTAGTTGTAGGAGACACGAGCAAGATAGGACATAATCGCCCATTTGGCATAGCCCTGCGACTGTCCGCGAAGACCGCCCTTGTTACCGCCGTTGATTCCGAAAATCACATTGTTGTAGTCAGGAGAGAAGTGGCTGCGTGAGCCGCTGAGGTTTTCCCATCTCGAAGTGGTTGCGGAAGTACCGGCCATAGCCTCGAAATTGTGCTTCGCGTTCCAACAGTTGTTATAGGTGAAGATGTTGTCATAGACCATTCTCATATCATCGCTTCTTGTGGAAGTCGCCTCTCCGTGCTGTGTGCGTCCGTACGAAGTCTTGATTGGGTCGAGGAAACTGTAGTCGTGCACCCACCTGCGGTCCATAGTCACTGTGGACTTGAACTGGAATGTCCGATGGAACTTGATTGTGGCGTGACCGGTGAGAAGGAGACGGTCTGTCTGACTGTAGTTATTCTCGGTGCGGGCGAGGTTCTCTGAAGGAGTGGTGAGGTTAGCTCCGTAGAATTCTGTCCAATACCAAGACGGATTTGTTTCGCTCCAAGGCTTCGCATAAGTCGGTGTGTTGATGACAGAAAGCACGACTCCCGCACGGTTTGAACCGGTTCCGGAAATGATTCCGTTGTTGCGATAGTGGGAATAAGCAAGGTCGGCGCCCACATTAATCCAGCTGAACAGGTCCGAGTCCATACTCGCCTTGACATTAACCCTCTTGTTGAAAGCCACCGGAAGAATACCCTTTTCGTCGCTGTAGCCTCCGCTAAGGTAATACCTCATTTTGTCGTTTGCATTGGAAACGGAAATCTGGTAGTTCTGGTTGATTCCTGTCCTGTAAGTTTCCTTGAACCAGTCGGTTTCATCCTTGAGTCCGTCAGGAAGCGAGATTGCACCGAGTTCGTCCATCAGTTCGCGGTATTCCTCCACATTGAGGACTTCGTATGTGCGTGCGACATTTGCGAGTCCGACGGAAGCATTGAGAGTAATCTGCGGTCCGCGACTTTTCTTTCCCTGTTTCGTGGTTATGAGAACGACACCGTTTGCTGCCCTCGAACCATAAATTGCCGCCGAAGACGCATCCTTGAGAATCTGCATTGTCTCGATGTCCTGAGGGGAGAGATATGCGATTGCATAGTTACCTGTTCCGACAGGAACGCCGTCCACGACATAAAGAGGGTCGTTTGAAGATGCAATTGAAGACGCGCCACGCACACGCACTGTCATTCCGCTGCCCGGAAGACCGCTGGTCTGCTGAACCGTCACACCGGCCACCTTACCCTGGATGAATCCCGAAGCCTCAGTGACAGGACGAAGCTGCATATCCTCATTGGAAACTGTCGAAACGGCCGTGGTCAAGTCGCGTTTACGCACCGTTCCATAACCGATTGCAACGACTGCATCGAGGGCGATTGCCTCTTCCTGAGCCGTAATATTAATCACGCTCCTTCCGGCAACCTGTTCAGTGACAGCCTTATAGCCAAGAGCGTTAAATTCCACTGCGCTTGAAGCAGATGAGAGATTTAGAAGATAGTTACCGTCGGCATCGGTAGTGGTACCGTTTTGAGTACCCTTTTCCATCACGGTCATCCCAATCACCGGATAACCCTGAGAATCCACTACAGTGCCTTTCACAGAATGTTGCTGCGCGAATGCGGCTGTTCCGGCAATGAGCAGCACAAGCATAGTAAGATACTTTCTCATTGGTTGATTATTTAGTTGTGTGTTATCAATACCAGGCCCGGTTTTCTCCTAAGGCCAAGGCAAAGTTATGTATTTTGGCTTTCGGCTGTTCAAGTCCTTGCGACAGAAGTGGACGATATGGGGACAATATTTATTTATCACATTATACCACAATAAATTACGCGCCTACAAACATCATCAAGAAGTGGATGTCCCAGCGTACAATGGAGCGCGGAGCTAACGCCGTGGTGGTGGGTTATAGCCTTACGGATGCTCAGATTTTTGGGGAAATTGGATTTGCTGCATTGTCGCCATCTGCTTATCACAATAAACAGTTTTCATCGGCAACATACATGCAACAAATAGCGCACAAATATGTCGATTATTTTTTGTATGGGACAGGGGCTTTGGACGGCGAACAGCACAAATCTTCTGATTATGAGACGCCGAAGGCGGGAGACCTTTGCGATTGAAAACCGCTTGGGTGCTCCCGCCTTTGGATATTGTTCACATCGGCAAATGCCGATATGGTTCAGTTTTCAGCGAGTTTCTTGACTTCGTCAATGCTTAGCCCCATACAAGAGGCTATGGTTTCGAAAGGGACCCCTGCAAGAATGAGATTCTTTGCTCCACTTTGTGCCTGCTGCTGAATGCCTTGTTGCATGCCTTGCTGAATGCCTTGTTTACGACCCTGTTTGAGGCCTTTGCTGAGGCCCTTCTTCACGCCGAAGTTCCAAACGGAGTTGAGGTCGTCCATGAGTGCTTCTTTGTCCATTGACATCTTGATATACAATTATGGTCTAGTTCTCTGCGAGTTTCTTGACTTCGTCAATGCTGAGCCCAATGCAAGAGGCGATAGTGTTGATAGGGACACCAGCAGCAATGAAGTTCTTGGCATCAATACGCGTCTGCTGTTTGCGCCCCTGTTTGAGACCTTTGCTAAGGCCTTTGCTGAGGCCTTGCTTGAGACCCTTCTTGACGCCGAAGTTCCAAACGGAGTTGAGGTCGTCTATGAGTGCTTCTTTGTCCATTGACATCTTGATATACAATTATGGTCTAGTTCTCTGCGAGTTTCTTGACTTCGTCAATGCTGAGCCCAATGCAAGAGGCGATAGTGTTGATAGGGACACCAGCAGCAATGAAGTTCTTGGCATCAATACGCGCCTGCTGTTTGCGCCCCTGTTTGAGACCCTTCTTTACGCCGAAGTTCCAAACGGAGTTGAGGTCGTCTATGAGTGCTTCCTTGTCCATTGACATTTTGATATATAATTTTTTCTGTACCTTGTTGAAGTTGGCGACTCTCGACGCGCTCAGAAGGCGGGCCATCACCTTGTCCTCAACCCACGAGGGAAGATTTTTCATCTTTCCGAGGTGCTTGAACATATAGCACCAGCGGTCAAGGTCGGTCTTGCATTCTCCCGGCTTCTTGTCGAAAAAGCCCAACGACGCAAATATAATATTTATTGTTGACGGTGCAAACTCATTTGTGGAATATTCTTTTAGAGTGTAGTGGGAGAAGAGCCGCTGTCCGTATGTGACCCCATCTTCGAGCAGCGGCTTCGATTTTAGGATGACTATGACATAGACCGGCTTGAGACGGCTGTAGATGGATGGGCGATATAGCGGACGGACGTTGATTTCAGCAGCAGAGGATGAGGTCTCTGCAGCGTCGATTTCGTCGATTTCATCGATTCCATTTGCAAACTCATCTTTCATTATTTCATTCGCAAACTCATCTCTCATCGCCTTTATGTTGTCACGCACATTCCGCCTGTCGGATTTTGAAGAGGTCGCATCCGCCGGGCGGCGTAGACCGAGTTCGTAGGTCTTGCAGGCGTAGTTGACAAAGCGTTTGAATAGACTGTCGTTGCTCACTTTCTGTACCTCGATGTCGAAGACTCTTCCCTGTTCGTCTATGCAGGTGAGGTCCATTACAACGCGCCCGCCGTCAATCGAAGGAGAGGCGACCTCGTTGCGGATGTTGATGATTTTCTCCACGTGGCGGTCGTTGTGGAGCATCACGTTGATGAGCGCGATGAGAAGGTCGCTGTTGTCGGGAGAGCAGAACACCGTTTTGAACCCGGGGTCGCTGAGAAGGTCCACATAAACTTGGGAGTCGAGGTAGCGGAGTTCGTCTTCGGAGAAGTCAATGCCGAAATCGTCCGGACCGTCTTCAAGGAGACAGAGAAGGTCTTCGGTGCTGTAGCCGGAGACGGTCGCGTTGTTGTTTACATTGTTGCCAGCGTTGTCCGCAGTCCTGGCGGCACCGGAGTATCCCGGAGGGAGAGTCGGAAATTTCTTTACCATTTTCAATAAGAATTATATGTTACTTTTTCGTGTCTTCGTGTCCTTTCCGCCGGGGAATCATCACGGATAGGGGTACGTTTTCACTGACTGCAAATGAACATATATTCTTCCGATAAAAAAACAAACAGATTGTTGCACTTGCGCAACAAATAGCGCACAAATTTGTCGATTATTTTTTGTATATAGCGGGGCCTCGGAACGGAGATTTTGGTGACTGAGATTGGGGCCCGTGCCAGCATCAAGTCCATCATCATTACTACCTACCTTGGCTTTGACAAATGGGACCAGATCTTCACCGACAAGGTCATCGCCGCTGCTATTGTAGATCGCTTAACCTTTAAAGCCTTTATCATCGATATGGTCACTTTCTCTGGATTATTGCATCCATATTTGTCACTTTTTCCGAGTTTTAAGCCGGTTATTTTGTCACTTTTTCTTCGCCTTATTGCAAGTCGTTTTTGGACAGATGACATAAACTCTGTTGGAGTATCCTATGAGGAGTCTTCTCCTCTTAACGGATCGGATAGAAGTTTTTGCACCTTGTATTACAGGAATATTGCATTGTCAAATGATTTTGACAAGAATAATCAACCAGACATTTGAAACCAAATTCCATTTCGTCAAATCACCATTAAGCGAAATGCCTCGTCCTGAACAAATAAAACGGCAGATAGTCTTCCGACTATCCGCCGTTTTATTATTGACGCGAGAATCACTTTTTTCTCGACCGAATGATGTCCGCTGCTGAAATACGCGATTCTGAAAGCCTATTGCACCTTCCCGGAGACAATCTCTTCCTTGAATATATCCAACAGTTGTGGCAAAGTCTTGTCTTCAAACGAGTTTTCGTCAATATGGCGAAATGTTTCTGAATTATAGACAATTGATAAGGCGTCCTCTACCGACAAGGACTTCGATTCCGCTATGTAAAGTGCTGCCTGTTTTACGAAGGCAACCACTTCCTTTGAATCATTGCTCATAAGACGTGATGTATTTCAAGTAATTATCTATGGAGTCTTGGGTGTGGAAACAGAATTGTCTTGACTCTCTCCTGCGGAACAGCAGTTTGCCGGTGAGTACGGAAAGATTATCCAGATTCAACGCCTCGGCCTCATCAGGGAAAGCCTCTAGATATTCATCAATTACCGTTGGCATAACTCCGTCAGCGACTGGTCCAGAGATGATATGGTATGTATGCTTGAAGTTCCACGCACGGTTCCTGTTCCGCAAAACGAATGCAGTCCAATCCTCATTGTATCCTTCAAAAACAAGACAACCGGAGGCGGCGTCGTGAAGGCACGAATCATCGAAATCGAACTCCATGACGATACGGCGTCCCCCAAACACCATCTGCTTCCTCCTTGCCATACCCCAGGCCTGCTCAATGTCAGGAGTCAAGTAAGAACCGCATCCGAAATCCAACCAGCTTCGACTTCTGGCCGGATCCAACCGGTCAAATGTCGCATTTGTACCATGATACAACTTCATCATCTGACATCTCCGCCGTTACGCTGACATACAAGAGTGAGGTCGTTTAGGATCTCGTCCAGTGGAAGGGTGATTTCCACATCATAACAAGTCACGAGGAGGTTTATTCCCTTGAAAAGATTGAGGTAGTTGAATGCGGACTTCCTTGTAAGTCCCTTAGATTTCGCAAACGCCTCTACGCATGATGAAATGAACGAATAAACCTCCGCCATCTCTGACTTGTTCCTGCCTGTGACGACAACCTGCGCTTCAACATCAAGATGCTTCAACGCATTAAGCAGCACATTGATGTCGAGGTTCTCGTCATTCTCGATTTTGGATATTCTTGATTTCTTGACACGGAGCCTCTCACCAAGTTCGTCCTGGGTCAGCCCCCTCATCTTGCGGTATTGTCGGATGATGCTTCCTGAGGCGTTGGTCCTCTTTCCATCTATTATTATAGCTGTCGGCATGTCTGTTCCTTTTTATGCAAATATAAACAAAGTTTCCTATATGAGAAACTTTTACCCACTTTTTTCTCGACCGGATGATGTCCGCTGCTGAAATACGCGATTCTGAAGCGGTTATCGGGCCGTATTTTTTCTCGTAAGTCTCTATGACACCTTCTTTGTAAGCACTCGCTAAGGTGCGTATTTAGATAGTGAGAATGCAACTGGCATAAGTGTGATGCCGGTTGCAGGCTTTTTATGTGAGTATGATGTTAGGTGAATGAGGTATGAGAGTGGGGTATGGGAGTGGGTAAATTGAAAGAACCCGGCAGAGGCGAGTCTGTCGGGTCCAGTTTGTTGGTTTTTATTGCTTCATCCGCGTTGGCTTAACTTCCGGGGGTTATTGCCCATCGGTGCCGGCGTCGGACGAGAGTCAGTTGGTATAGACTACCTTGGAAACCTGAATAGAACCATTTTCTCCCTTCGCACAATCTACCGTTATCTTATACTTACACCCCTGCTGAGGATTGGCGATTTTAAATAAGCATTCGCCTGTGGCTTTCGTGCCTGTTATTGTCTCTATAGTAGTTCCCGTCGCTGAGATAACTTCCATCTTGATAGAATTGACATTCTTTATTGCATCAATAGTCATCGTGACGGTTGAGATAGCCTCCGGCATAGCCGTCTTAGTAGTGATAGTCGCAACGGAAGCGACTTTCTTGCGTCCTGCCTTTACATAATTCCAACCGTTTTGGTTGTTATTCCAATTTACCATATCCCAAGTAAATCCATCACAGGTAACACTCCAAGTCGATGTATAGTTCTGAATCGATGTACTATTGTAGTTCTTACCGAACTGCAAGGTGTATGTCTTAGGGGTTTCGCCGCCACCAGCGGCATTCTGTTTCAAAGAGATTTCCTTTGTAAGGGAAGCATCAGAAGCGTGAGCGACTGTAAGCTTAGCCTCGTTAGCGGTCTCTGCAGTATTTGCTCCGTTAGGAGTAACTGTGATGGTTCCTGCTGCCTTGTCTACTGCAATAGTTGCCCAAGAGAGAGTTTCAGGAGTTACCGTCCAGTCACCGCCCTCAGAGTTTACAGTCACCTTCACCACGAAAGCGTCCGTAGCATCTGCTGCCCAAGTCTTAGAAGTCTGGTCCACTGAAAGAGTCGGGACAGTATTGTCTACCGGGCCTCCTAAGCGATAAAGAGAAAGTGGGCCACCTGTTGAGGCAGAATAGCAAGCGAAGCCATTAGTACCATTGTTTCGAAGATTAGCATTTACAGCAGGATTTGCAGAGCTATTTGCCTTATTTACAAACTCGAATGTGGCAGCATTCTTAGTTTTCGTGACAGTCCACAAAGATTTGTCATCTGCTCCATCAGCAAGGAGTTGTGCTTTGTTCTTTGCACCCGTACTTGCTGCATATTTGCTAGTTTTTTCGTTTAAGATAGTCCAATAATCTCCGCTTGGTGAAAGATGCCAAACGATTGATGCATCAGAATTGGCAATAGTCTTTTCTGAAACCTTGACGTCTGCATAAGCAAGCCGACCATTTGCCACCTCAGCCTTCATCGCTTTTCCTTCGTAAACTACAAGATAATCTCCTTCAACCAACTCCGCCTCGTGCAATACGAAATTATTAGCCATTGCCTTCTTAGTGCAGTGCTCATCTGCCAAATTCAAGTTTATGACTGCAAGCTGGCTCTCCGGGAACATAAGGTCATTTGACAAGATGACTTCTTTTGAGAATGTATAACCGGCGGTCTCGCCTGCGAATGTCACTTTTGCACCGGAGGCGATTGTGCCCGGGTTGACAACCAACCACACTACATTACCTAAACCTGGAGTATCACTACCAAAAACAGGAGCATCAGTAGTATATGTAGCAGTTACGGTGTTATTCTCGATATTCCACTTTTCTATAGTCGCAGTAGAAAGGTCGATAGCCGCACGGCCGGCAAGAACGGTTCCTTCCGGAGCGGTAAGCGAAAACTTCTGCACTTTCTCTCCGTTAAGAGCTGCGGGACCGGTGAGAGCGACCTTTACGACAGAGAACATCCTCTTGAAGAACAGGTCATTTACTGTGACTTTGTCCCTGGCATCCGCAGTGTAGCCAGCCTCCTTAGCCACAAGAATGTCGCAAGCCTCGTCTATCGTAAGGCTGCTTGGTTTTTGGCTTTCCGCCAAAGTAATACCGACATTTCCGCCATTATAGCTTATCGCAAAAGCAGATGCAGGAGCGAATGACTTGAATGTTCCTTCCGTAGGAATTCCAGTTATTGTCCCACCGAATGATGCTGTGGGTCCTTGCGCATTAGCGTTCGTCAAAACTCCCGTTGGCTTTGTATTTTTGTCAATAGCGCCAACGAATATAGCCAATTCATCGTCTTTTGACCATTTCGGAGTATAAGTCCCGTCATTGTTATTGTCTAAAAACGACTTAACCACAACGTTCTCCGCCGTATTGACGATGAAATGCAGTTTTCTTCCTTCTTTTGAAGGCTCATCAGTTGTCACCTTTGCGCAAGCTGCTGCGAAAAGTGAAAGGGCTATAACAGCCGCTGCTTTGATTGTGTTCTTCATAATAGCTACTGTTAAAGGTCATAAGTGTAATTTGGATCCTCGCTGACAGAGGCGCCAGCCTGATTAGCTTCACCGAAGCCACTTCCGGCGAAGCCGTGCTCGGTTGAGACCGCCTCGACACGTACCAGAGGAGTCTCATAGATTGGTTTTGTTCTGTTCATATTTACTGTGTTTATAAGGTTAATTTCCAAACTTTTATTGTACACTACACTGTTCTGCGGCACCTTCCGTAAAAATGAGCCCCTGTGCGGACGATCACTGGCGTTTCCCAACGGCGGGGCTCAACAACCTTTATAATTTCAATGTACTACGCTTCGTCCGTGTAGACCGCAACATACGACAAACGGGTACTGGAGCCTACAATGGCTTCAGTACCCGCCTGAGTACGTAATTTCTATATGTTATGTTCAGCGAATGTTCACCACAAGATGACGATAGTTCTTCCCCCCCCCAGAGGAGATTTACAACAGATTGAATATTAACAACATCCTGTGTCATAGGCAAAACCGCTTACTTCTGTTCGCAATTACGGTGCAAAGTTACCGAGTTCCGTGAACTTTCGCAAATATTTTTCAAAAATCCGCAGGAGGGTAATAATTTTCGTAACTTTGGGCATTTGTGAGCGTTCTGAAGCGACGGATGATGCGACGGGAGGCTTGAATGGGAAACGAAAAAACGATGAATATATGAAACGAATCTTTTTGACATTGGCTGCGGTGGCACTTGGAATGAGTGCGGCTGCGCAGAGCGTGACGGGCGGCGGACTTACGGAAGAAAACCTGAAGGAAATTGCCGGGAGTTACCGGAACACGGCGGCAGACAAGGCGCTGAGAAATGCGCTGGCAGGGACCTCGATTGCGACGCTGGCGGTAAACAGCGAAAATGCGGCAATGATTGACACTCATTTCTCGGACAGGGTGAAGACAAAGGGAATTACCGACCAGAAGTCGTCCGGAAGGTGCTGGCTGTTCACGGGGCTTAATGTACTGAGGGCGCGGATGATTGAGGAATATGACCTGCCGGAGTTCCATCTCTCGCAGAACTATGTCTTCTTCTACGACCAGATTGAGAAAGCCAACCTCTTTCTTCAGGGCATCATCGACACGCGGGCGCTTCCGGACGATGACCGTCAGGTTGACTGGCTGTTCAGCAATCCGCTGAGCGACGGCGGGCAGTTCACAGGAGTGTCCGACCTGCTCACCAAATATGGCGTTGTGCCGGCCGAGGCAATGCCTGAGACCTTCTGCAGCAACAACACCTCTCAGATGGCTATGCTTCTGAAACTCAAGCTCCGCGAGGACGGACTCAGGCTGCGTCAGGCATACGCGGAGGCGGCTCCCAAAGGAAAGAAAGCGGAGGAAGCCACAGTGAAAAAACTTGAATCGCAAAAGATTGAGATGCTCAAGGACATATACAGAATTCTCGCCCTCTGCCTTGGAGAACCGCCTGCGGAGTTCGAGTGGACGCGCTGCAACAGCAAGGGAGAGATTGTGAGTGTGGAGAAATTCACGCCGAAGTCGTTCTACTCCAAATATATAAGCGAAGACTTGGAGAACGGCTACATCATGGTGATGAACGACCCGTGCCGCGAATATGGTAAGGTTTACGAAATCGAGTATGACCGCCACGTCTATGACGGGAAGAACTGGCTCTACGTGAACCTGCCCGTTGAGCGCATCAAGGAAATGGCCATCGCGAGCATCAGGGACAACACGGCGATGTACTTCTCCTGCGACGTTGGCAAATTCTTCAGCCGCAGCAAGGGCACACTCGACCTCGCTAACTTCGACTACGAGTCCCTGACTGGAGTGAAGTTCGGCATGAACAAACGGGAAAGGGTGCAGACCCACGCCAGCGGCTCGTCGCACGCGATGACGCTGATTGCCGTCGATGTGGACAAGACCACAGGAGCTCCGAAGAAATGGATGGTCGAGAACAGCTGGGGCGCATCCGCCGGCTACAAGGGCTGCCTCATTATGACCGACGAGTGGTTCAACGAGTACATGTTCCGCCTCGTCGTCGCCAAGAAATATGTCCCGCAGGACATCCTCGAGATGCTCAACCAGACCCCTGTCAAGCTTCCGTCATGGGACCCGATGTTTATGGCGGACGGGGAGTAACTACCCTATTTCACGGTCAAACTTACCACTGAGTCTCCGACAATTACGCGGTACTCCCCTTTCTCAAGATAGGGAGTGCCGTTTTTGTCAACGAAGCCGAGGTCGCGCTTGGGATTAATCTCAAAGCGGAATTCTCGTGACTCTCCAGGTTGGAGAAGCTGCTTTTCGAAGTGCTTGAGTTCGCGGACAGGGCGCGCGACGCTGTGGCTGAACAGGTCGCAGACATACCACTGAACGGTCTCCTTGCCGGCTACATTGCCAGTGTTGGTGACGGTGACAGTTGCAGTGACCGTGCCGTCCTCGGAAACGCTGTCTGAAGAGAGCCTGACCGGAGAGTAGGTGAAAGTGGTGTAGCTCAAGCCATAACCGAACCAGTACATCGGCTCGCTCTGAATGTCCTTGTAGAGCCCCTGGGTTCCGCGACGTGCGCTGTTGCGGTGGTTGTAGTAGACTGGAATTTGACCTGTCGTATATGGGAATGTCATCGGAAGGCGGCCGGATGGGTTGTATTTGCCGCTCAGGATTCCCGCTACGGCATTTCCCGCAGTGGTTCCCGGCATCCAGATTTCAACCAGCGCATCGGCAAGAGGCTCGATGCGCGAAAGGTCAACCGGACGTCCGCTCGCAATCAGCACCACTACAGGCTTGCCGGTAGCCTTAACCTTGGCAAGCAGCTCCTCCTGAACGGCAGGCAGCGCTATTGACGAGCGCGAACAGTTTTCCCCGCTCCAACGGCTCTTCTCTCCAAGACAGAGAATAGTGACATCCGACTTTTCAGCGAGGGCAACTGCCTCAGAAAGGTCCGGCTCGGAAGCCGTCTCAAAATCGCAGCCTTTCGCCGAGACAACCTCTGCTGAAGAGCCGAATTCCGACTTCATTCCGTTCAGAATAGACACCACTTCGGCAGCCTTGCCGCGTGCCACCCAGTTACCGATGAGTTCGGACTGTGTGTCGGCAAGAGGCCCTATGAGGGCAATGCGTCCCTTTTTCTGCAGAGGCAACAGGGAGCCTTCGTTTTTCAGAAGGACCATTGACTCCTGAGCCAGTTCCTCGGCATTCGCAAGGGCGGAAGGCTGAAGGTAGATTTCATCTGCAGGACAGGCATCCGTGTAGGGACGCTCGAAAAGTCCGAGGCGGAACTTCACGCGGAGAATGCGCCGGACACTTTCGTCAATGGTCCCAAGGTCAATCTTCCCCTCATTGAGTAGCGTGGTTATGTGCTTGTGATAGAGATCATCCATCATGTCCATATCTATTCCGGCGTTGAGCGCAAGCTCCGCTGCTTCCTTTCCGTCCTCAGCATATCCCTGATTGCACAGCTGGATGACGGCATCCCAGTCGGAGACGATGAAGCCGTCGAAACCCCAGGATTCCTTGAGAATTTCTGTCATGGTGTAGCGGTTGGCAGAGGCAGGGATGCCGCTTATGTTGTTGAATGCACTCATCACCGTCACCGCGCCCTCATCTACTCCGGCTCTGAACGGTGGGAGATAGGTGTCCCAAAGTGTCTGGTCGGAGATTTCAGTGTAGACATAGTCACGTCCGGCCTCCGATGCGGCATAACCGACAAAGTGCTTGAGGCAGGCTGCAATTGTGCCCTCCTCCGACAGACTGGAGCCCTGATAGCCACGCACGGCGGCACGACAGAACTCGGAAGTGAGAAACACGTCCTCCCCGTAGCCTTCCATGACCCTACCCCATCGCGGGTCGCGGGCGACATCAACCATCGGCGAGAATGTCCAATCCACACCGCAGGCTGAGGCCTCGCGGGCGGCATCAGCACTAACAGCCTCCACGAGAGATGGATTCCAGCTGGCAGCCTGAGCAAGCGGAACCGGAGCCATTGTCCGATAGCCGTGGATGACGTCATGTCCAAAAAGCATGGGGATGCCGAGACGGGACTCCTCCATGCAGCGCTTCTGCATCGCGTTGCGAAGTTCCGCATCATCGGAAAAATAAATCACGGAGCCGGCTTCCGCAGGCACCTTGCCAACCATCTCACGAAGATTGTTCTCCACAGTGTTGCGCCCCAGCGTGTATTGGTTCATCTGCATTATCTTCTCTTCCAGCGTCATCCTTGACAGCAAGTCCTCAACACGCTTCTCAACTGGCGCCGAAGCATCCTTATACACCGGAATCTTCTCCCTTTTCGCTGACGCCGACGCCACATCCGCCGGTCCGAAGACCAACGCCATGCACGATGCCGCAATAATCAGTACTTTCATAACAATCTATATATCAACAATTTATTTTCAACAAATGCTTAGCCATTGAAAATGAAGAAACGGGCAAGAGCAAGGCTTGCGACGAAATCATAACCGCAGCTATTGCCTATTTATTCATTTTCATATAATAATCGTGCATGATATACCACGCCTTCTTCCGCTGCCCCTGATCAGAAACCAACCCCTTGCGGTTCCAACCGTCCTGATTGGTTGGATGGAAGCGGTACGGAGAGCGGAAATCATAGAGCACCCACGGAGACACACCGGCAAGATTCGGGATCTGCTCGAACATTTCAATGTTTCTGAGGTAATTCGCTGCTTGATAGTCTTCGCTCCATGAGCCTGCCCACTCGGCATTGCCGCGCTGTCCGTAAAGAGCCTCGCAGCCGAACTCAGAAATAATCACAGGCTTGTCAGGAACCACATTCCAGCGGCACAGCGACGGTTCGACCGGCCACGGAGCATACCAACCCATGTACTTGTTGAACGACACGACGTCCAGTTCCTCCGTGAAGTTATCCTCGATGCGGAACTCTCCGAACTCCTTCTTGTAGTAAACATTGTCAAAGGCTGCAGTGTAGAGTCTTGTGGAGTCCATGCCGCGGGCAAATTCGAGAGTGCGATGAAGAAAGGCGTTGCGTGCCGGACTCGGACGGGTCTCGTTGGCGATGCCCCAAAATCCCACTGCGCAACGGTTCTTGTCGCGGTAAAGCATCTCGGAGAACATTCGGAGAGCCTTGTCCATCGTCGCAGCATTCTCGAAGTCGATGCCCTGCCAAACCGGGATTTCCTGCCAGAGGATTATGCCAAGTCTCTCGGCAAGACGCACCGTGTACTCGTTCTGGGGATAGTGCGCAAGACGTACCATATTGACGCCCAGCTCCTTTGCCTCGGAGAGGAGCTGCCAAGCGTCGGCCTCGGAGAAAGCCCGTCCCATACGCTGCGGTATCTCTTCATGAAAAGAGACACTGCGCATGAACGTCGGACTTCCGTTCACGAGTATGCGTGTGCCGTCCACAGTGATGTTGCGGAAACCAATTTTCTCGGATATAGAATCGCCGGCCTCCGCAGCACCGGAAAGATATGACAGATGAATGTCATAGAGTTTGGGAGAATCAGGAGACCACCGCTGCAATTTCTTGACCTTAAACGACTTGGAGCCGCATCCCGTGGCATCGAGGGCGACATTCACACTACATTTGAGCTCCGGGATGTCAATGACAACTGCTGAACCCTCCGGAACACCTGCCGACATGCGCACAGAGGCGTTTATCACGTCAGGAGCCGTCCTGTCAAGCTGGATGAAATAGTCCTTGATGTAAACCTGCGGAGTGCGGACGAGCATGACGTCGCGCGTGATGCCCCCGTAGTTCCACCAGTCAAAGGACATGGCGGGAATCGCATCAGTACTGCGGCGGTTGTTGACCTCGACGCAGATGAAGTTGTCCCCGTCAATGATGTGGTCGGTGACATCAATCTGGAAAGGGGTGAACCCTCCCTCATGGCTTGCCAATTCGTGCCCGTTGAGCCAGATGGTGCAGCGGTAGCTGACCGCGCCGAAATAGAGAAAGAGCCTTTCTCCGGCGCATGCAGGCGATGCGCTGAAATGCCTTGCATACCAAACCGTTCCCTCATAATACTGAAGCTGAGGAATCTGGCTGTTGAAGTCCCCGGGGACATTGAGCCGGAGACCGCCGTCAAACGAATATTCAAAAAACTCTGTCTTTGTCTCCGGCTTGCGGTTAAGCCACAGCTGTTTGCTCCTCCCAAGGTCGTAGAGGTCGATTATTGCGTCCCACTTACCGTTAAGAAGCTCATAGTCACGTCCATAGACATTCTGCATAAGTTCGGGAGAGCCGTAAGTCTCCCTGTCTTTCGCTGCCTGCACGGAGTCATCGCCGGAATGAGCCGACATCGTCAGGACAGAGATGGCAAAAGACGCGAATAAAACAAGCAAATGCCTTATATTCATTATTTTACAATTTTATATTTATACATAACAAAACCATTCGCCTTCGGAAGGCTGAACTCAACGGCTCCGTGCCGCCCTGCCGTCACGGAGAAGTCCTCTCCGCTGCCGAGAACCTTGGTGAACTCCACAACAGCGTTCTCAGGCAGCCAGGTGTCCAGAAGCGCTGTTCCCCGTTCATTCAGCTCACGGTAGACGAGAACGAAGCCGCTCCTGCCGTCGGAGGAAACTGACTGAAAACCTGTCCATGAACATCCTGAAGGCTCCTCTCCTATCGGAAGCACTGTCCCCTTGTGGAAATCCTTCATCACCTTGCGATATGCCCCTACAAGGCCTGCAATCCCGTATGCCTCCTCCGGCAGGTTAGACGCCTCCATCCACGCGAGAGGCTGGCCGGCCATAGAGGTCGCGAAAACATAATCAAATGAATATGATGACGGGGCAAACGGGTCTCCGGCATACTTCTCCGGGTTGCGCCATTTGTTTAGGAACTCGACTTGAAGGTGCTCCGCCGGCACATAGCGGCTGAGTTGCCAGAGATTGCGCAGAGTCTGGTAGGGGTAGTAGTTGCCCCAGTCGGTGTAGCGGTTTTCAAGGAATATGTTTCCGTATTCGTTGAACATGTTGTAGCCTCCACGACGTCCTGCCGTCACGTCAAGGTTGAAAACCACCTGATTGTCAGTCTTCTCAAGTACAGTGTCGAAGAACTTGCGGAGATTGGTCTCGGCCTTCTTGGTCGGGATGGAGAGGCCGTCAATCTTGAAGACGCGGATGCCATATTCCCTGTAGAGTTTCACAACAGCCTCAACGTCCTTCTCCCAGTCCTCGAAGTCGTTCTGGACACTCGGATTGAACCAGAGGCCAAGCTCGATTCCGAGTTCCTTTGCCTTCTCGACCACCGGAGCCAGCCCATGAGGGTACTTGTCCTTTGCCGGAGTCCAGTAGAGAGGGTTGTCCCAGATGTTCCGGAACGAGCCCTTTGCCACAGAGGAGTTTGGACTCTTGCCCTCCTGCCAGCCGTCGTCAATCTGGAAATGCGTGACGCCAAGACGCGCGGCCTTCTCAAGTTCCGCGAGGCAGAAGACCTCGTTCACCTTCGAGTCCTGGCTGCGGTCGCCCCATGTGTTCATCATTATCATCTCGTCACGCTCCGGGCGGTGCTCTCGGATGTTTTTCTGATAGGCACGCAGAGCCTTGAGCGGAGAGAGCTCCCCTTCGCCGAAGACGCCCGTCACGCAGGAGTAGAGCTTCACCCAGTCGGAAGACTTGAGGTCAGCCTCCGAAGCGCCTATGCCGGAGACCGTAAAATTGCCGAATTCGCAGACGAAGTCCGAGCCGGGATAGCCCAGCTGGACACTTGAGCACGGAGCCTCCTTGAGAAAGAAGAATCCGTTCCCGTCACGGCCGTCACGGGCAAAGAGGAGGTTGCCCCGGTAGCCCGTCCTGCGGTATGGAATGAAGTCCCGCTCGGCTACGAGATTGTTGTTCCAGTCGGTCACGTCAAAGAACTCGACAGCGCGGCAATGCCAGTGGACACCGTCAAGGGATAGCGTCTCAAGATAAGGAGAACGTTTCTTTTTCTGCTTCATGTCGGCCGCAGACTCGATGTTCTTGTTGTCTGAGGTATTGCCACCCTCGCGCTCAACGGACGCGTCCGCCCCGCAGACGTAGTTGTCGCAGGCGATTGCCGGGCAGTTGTCATAGAGACGGAACACACGGAGAATACGGGTTGTGCCGAGAGAATACGAGACTTCCGCCTCAAGATGCACGGGATGGATGCCGTCGGAGGCAACCATCCGTGTGCTGAACTTTCCGTCAGTCGCCGGAACCGTCTCCGAAGTCACCACGAAGGACGGCTCGGCAGACTTGTTCGCGAATACTCGACCTGTCTTCAGATCCTTTATGGACAGGCTGATCAAGTCACCGCCGTTCCAAAGGAAAGTCCTCTCTATTAATGAATTGGAAAGACGCAGGGTGTCTGACTCCAAAGTTGCGCGGCAGCCGTAGAACTTGCGCGTAGGAATGGTCTTCCTCTCCGGAGCTTCATTCGCAGGAGCTGCAAGCAGACAATTCTGCTCATTGAAAGTCTGGTCCGAAAGCGGCACGTCACGGCGTCCTGCCCCGGCCTTCATCATTGCCTTCAATTCGTCAAGATGTCCGCTGTAGACTCCGCGCGGCAGGCAGCCGTACTTGTGGCAGAGCGATGCGGCCATCCCGACCACCTCGCCCATCATCCCTGTCGTGCGCATCACGCGGACAGTTCCGAGCGCCACGTGCGTGCAGCTGATGTCACGCCCCGCCATGAAGAGGTTGCCGACATTGCGGGAGTAGAGGCAACGGTAAGGCACCGCGTAGGGATAAATCCAGTTATGCACGGTCGCGGACTTGAACTCTCCACCGGGAAAGTTCCTTGAGTTAACGCTGTCCGGGAAATGGAGGTCTATGCTCCACGTCGTCGTGAATGAAGAGTCGTCATGGGCTATGTTTCCGTCTATATCGTTCTGTGTCAAGACGTAGTCTCCGAGAAGCCTGCGCGATTCCCGCTTTCCGGCGATGTATGCCACCCAGTCGAGGCTGCGGTCGGAGAATTTCGGGTCGCCTGAATGGTTCTTGAGCCAGCTCCAGTTGGAGTAGACGACGAGCAGACCATAGTCGCGCACAAACTCGGCCTCAAGCACCTGGTCGCGGTGCATACCTGTCTCCCATGTCCACTCGCCCATAGTGACCTTTTCACAGTTGTTGTCATTGAACTCCAATCCGTAGGAGAACTCCGGAAACGAGGTCGGATGGCTATCCTTACGGGTATACCACTGAACGGAAGCCCCCATCGTCATGCTGTCCGCCTCCTCTGGAGCGAGAGACTCACCGTATTCCGAGCGGGCCTCGCGTCCCTGAGTCCAGTCAGCCCCGGCAAGAGTGCCGATTGTCCCGTCTCCGGTGCAGTCCGCAAAAAGCGGAGCCTCAAGAACAAGTTCAGAACCGTTCTCTATATGCTTGGCCGTCACGAAAATAATCCGTCCGTCCGACGGGTCTGTCTCCACGGAAACCGCATGATATGGGGCGAAGAGCCGCACATTCTTCTCCGCGTTAATAAACTTCAGCTTCTTGTCGTCCTCATAGTTGGATGCAGGGCCGGCGTTGCCTCTCTTCGTGTGCCCGAACTCGCGGATCATCCGTCCGAGGCCCTCGTTTGGACCGACCTCCACGCTTCCGCCAAGATGCACGCGGACCTCAGAGCTGTTGTTGCCGCCGAGCACAGGGCGGTCGTTAACCAAGGCCACTTTCAGTCCGTTTCTCGCGGCAGCCACGGCAGCACACATTCCGGCGATGCCGCCTCCCACGACGACAAAGTCAAACTTCTCCCGAGCAGGTGCAACCGCGCCGGAAAGCCCCTTTCTGAACTCGTCCAGCACCTCTCCCGATGTCAGGAGTTTCGGTGAGGAAGCTCCGGAGACAAGCAGCACAGCATCGCAGCGACCGTCAAATCCGGTAAGGTCATGAAGGCGTATCTCAGTTTTCCCGCCTCGGACTTTCACAGCCCCGGCATGCTGCCATCCCCATTCGCTGCCCGTCGTGCCGAGGACGGTCTTCAGGGCCTTTCCGCCCACGGAAAGAGAAAACGCACCCGGCCCTTCCTTGTCAGTCCATGGAGACGTCCAGTTGTAGGTCCGCACCCAGACATTCCAGAGGCCCTTTTTCAGCTGTACAGAGGTTGTCGCATCTTCCACCGGCACTCCCATTCCGTGTGCAATCAGATAGGGAGACCCCATCTGATCCATAAATTGCTGATCGACACACCATCCGCCCTTCTGCACGAAACTTTCTGCCTCGACAAGCACGAACTCAGTCTCATCTGCGCCGGTTCTGTCATTTCCACGAGCAAATGCCGAGACACAGAAAAGAGCAGCCAGCACAACTATCCTCATATATCCTTTCATATTCTCATCAATTTAAGTTTCTCAAGTATTCCAACTTCTTGCGAATATTAAACTTATCTCATTTATCAACCTCTCAAACCCCACGCACTTTTTCTGTCCACGTTACCCCTCTCCTAAATCCTCTCCCTCGGGGAGAGGACTTACCTTCGCCACAAGGGCTCAAAAGTGGTGTTTCGCACTTGCGAAACTTGAGTCATCAACGATTATCTGTTTTATTTATCTCCTGCACGACGCCGTTCTTTGCGGCCTTGAACTCCGTCGGTGTCTGTCCGAAGTGCCGCTTGAAACATACGCTGAAATATTTCGGGTTAGCGAATCCGGTCATCGTCGAAATCTCGGCCACCGTATATTCCGATTCCCTCAGCAGCTGTCCGGCACGCTTGAGGCGTATATCGAGTATGAACTCCTTGATTGACATCCCCGTAAGGTCTGTAATCTTCTGGTAGAGGCGCGTGCGCCCTATAGCCATGTCCGATACGAAATCGTCAACCCCATAATACTCATTTTCCATATTCTGCTCAATGAATGACACCGCCTTCCGCATCAGTTCGTCATCCATCGATGAAATCGTCAATTTCGACGGCTCGGCGACATATTTCTTGCTGTAGAGGTTCTTCAGCAGAGCCTGCCTCTTTATGAGATTATCTATCTGCTTGAGCAGCACGTCGATGTCCACCGGTTTGTCCATAAACACCGTCGCCCCGTTCTCGAATGCGTCAATCTTCGCATTTTTGTTCTCTCCCGCTGCCGAAAGCATTATTATCGGGATATGCGACGTCTTTATGTCGGAACGTATGCTCCGGCACACCTCGAAACCGTCTGCCCCCGGCATGAAGAGGTCAGTGACTACAATGTGCGGCATTATCTTCTCCACTTTGGCAATTCCGTCGTCCCCTGTCATTGCCGTATAGACGTTATATGACTTCGACAGTCTCTGTTCCAGATAGTTGCGCAGCGAGGAATCATCCTCTATGACAAGGACATCGTATGGCTTACGTTCATGCTTCTCGCCAACGATATCACGTTCATATATGTCGGAAATCATATTGTCAATCTCGGAGGAGGCATATTCGTATGTCGTGCCATCGGACTCCACCGCAGCCTCGTCCACCATTCCGTCGGGACACGGCACGAAAGGCAGGATAACAGAAAAAGACACTGTCGCATCTGCCGACGAGACTGAAATCTTTCCCTTCATGTCTCCCACGAGTTCCCTCACGATTGCAAGCCCAAGACCGGTGTGGCTCTCGAATTCCGAACGTGTCTTTCCGGCATTGTTGAAGGGCTCGAATATGCTGTCAAACTTCTCCGGAGGGATTTCCGAGCCGCTGTTGGTCACGGTGAATGACAGCCACTCGGAGCCGTCAGGCACCATTTCCACACCATCCGGAGCCGAGGAACGGGCAATCTTTACGCTCACATAACCATTTTCCGTGGTGTACTTCACGGCATTGGAAATGAGGTTGGTGAAAACCTTTTCGATGGAGTCATAGTCGAAGCGCGTGATGTAGCTGTCAGTGTATGTAATGAATTCGGTCTCTATGTGCCGCTCGGACGCGCAGAATTCAAAGAGCGAGAATATGCTGTCAACGAACTTCACGATGTCACCGCTCTCAAGTTTCAGCGGAAGTTTCAGCGTCTCTATCTGTCTGAACTTCAGCAGGTCTCTTATCATCCTCTGTATCCTTCCGACATTACGGCCTATCGTGTCTACATATTTTCTGTTCGGGGCATCCTCCGGAATTGTCTTCTCAAGTTGTTTCAGCGGGTCTATCACGAGGGTTAGAGGGGTCTTGAGGTCGTGGGAGATTTTTGTGAAGAAGTCCATCCTCGCCTTCGTCAGTTCCTGAAGGTTGCGCTCCCTCTCCTGCTCCATCTCAAGGCTCTGCTCCAGCATCTTTCGCCTGGTCGTCCAGCTCCACAGCCAGACAAGCGCGGCAATGAAAATCAGAAGGTACAGCATAAGTGCCCAAGGCGATGCCAACGGCGATGGTTTCACGCGGAATGCGAGCGAACTGACGTGGTCTCCCCAGAGGCCGTCATTGTTGGCCGTCTTCAGCTGCAGTTTGTATCTTCCCGGCGAGAGGTTCACGAAACGTACATAATGCTGTCCTGGAGGCAAAACCGTCCACTCATTGGTCACGCCTGACATTCTGTAGGCATAGGCGTTTCTCTCCGGATCGAGGTAACTGTTGGACGAGAACCCGACCTCAAAATCGTTCTGGTTGTGGGCGAGACGGATTATGTGGACACGGTCGGAGTGACCGTCAAGAGTTGAGACGGACTGTTTCAACGCAGAGCCCCTGGATGATGGGACCACTGCCATGTTATTGACTCTCAGCTCCGTGAACCAGACACGAGGTTTCTGACGATTGAGATTGAGGTGGGAAGGATTGAAGACGAGGTAGCCGTTTGTTCCGCCGAAGAGCAGCTTGCCGGTTGAAGAAGCAAAGCAGGAGCGGATGTACCAGGAACCGCAACTGTTAGGAACATCGATTCCGGCCCTCTCGATTTCTCCACAAGCACGGCTGTAGGTGTAGAGACCGGCATCGGTGCTGAACCACACATTCCCTGTGGCGCGGTCTTCAACGATGCCGAACACAGTGCGTCCGGTAAAACTTCCGTCCGGAGAACTGTTGTAGTTCACATAGCGTCCGTCCGGACTTAGCCTGTTGACTCCGGCACCACGAGTTCCGAACCATAGTTCAGATTCGGAAGTCCTGCACCATGAGCACAGGTTGTCAGCTGACCACACACCGCTTTCTATAGCATAGCGTCCAGTTATGGAGCGGGTTCTCACATCAACCACATAGGCTCCAGAATGAGTCACAAGCCAGAGATTGCCTGACACGTCGTGGAACATAGCCTCAACACGCATACGCATCTTTTTCCCGTCCAAGTCGTGAAATATCACATTCTCGACCTTTCCGGAAGCCATATTCCAGAACATAAGTTCGGCGTCAGGATCCGAGAGCCACCATCCGGAGTTTCCCTCCCGAAGGAAGTCATAGACAGAAAGCGGCTGTCCGGAAGAAGGGTTGAGCACATGCAGGTCCTTCGCAATGCCGGTACGCACATCTATGCGCGTGAGTCCTCCGTTGAATGTCGAGACATAGACACCGTCCCCTTCGCAAAAAATCCGCTTGACCATATTCGAGTTCAGGCAGCCGTTTTCCTGACTGTAGTAGGAGAAGCTCCCGTCCCGTGAGGAACGGCAGCAGACACCTCCGCCCTCAGTGCCAATCCAAAGATTTCCGAGCCTATCCTCAGCAAAGGCACTCACAATAGGATGAGGAAGGCCTCCGGGAATCGGGGCTATGTGACGTATGTCATTGTCAGAAAAAGACTGATAGGCAAGTTTTCCGCCGTATGTGCCCACCCACACACCGCCGTCCGGGTCAGGATAGATTGACCAGACGGAATTGTTCGGAATGGAAAGCGGGTCGGCAAGGTCAAAAGTCAGAAGGGCTGTCTCACCATCCGCCGGATCGACGAGAAGCAGACCGGACTGCGTCGCGACCCAGATTATTCCGTCGGAGTCGCGGTAGAGTTTCTTTGCCGTGCTGGAACGGTCGTAGCCGTCAGGCAGTTTGAATGTACGGAAGATATGTCCGGTCCGGTCACACTCAAAAAGTCCGTCACGAAGCGTCAGGACATAGACATAGTCCTCCGTCTCGATGACGTCTGATATTATGGAGTTGTCGTTTCCGACATCCGTAAAATCTGAATAGGCTCCGGTGTCACCGTCAAGGGTAAACAGATGTCCGTATGCCCCGACGTACACTCCGTTTCCAGAACACAGGAGCGAGAGCGAAAAAGGCGAGCGGCGCACATCGTCCGGCAAAGGATATTTCCTGACATTCCCCTCTCCCTCATAACGCACCACGACATCGTCAAGAATCATCCACACGCGTCCTGTCATGTCTGTATCAATCGCCCCGACATCCCCCTCGCAAAGCAGACGCATAGTCTCCGAGAGATAATCGAAGCCATAAAGGCCGCAGTTCGTCGCGACATAGAGCCGCCTTTCCAGGTCCGGTACTATCGCCCGGTAATCCACCTGAAGCCCCGGTCTCGTTCCGCTCACCGCCTTGCTCTCGAATGAACTGCCGTTGAACATATAGAGGGCATCCGTTCCGCTGAACCAGACACGCCCGATGCTGTCCTTGGCGACACTGTTGATGCCGCCGTAATAGGAGGTCTCAGACATCTGATGGAAACGGTAATTCCTGCCGTCAATAGCCCAAAGAGGCAATGACAGCAGGAAAAAAGCAACAGCGGCAATTATTCTATACTTCATTATCAGTCAGTGTATTCAGATTACAAAAATAATCAAAATTTCACATACCGACACTACCCGTATCGAACTATCGAACCGTGACGTTGGCAATCTTTAGCCAACCATCTTTAGTGTAGTCGCCCTTCGCGGACGAATATATGCCTATTTTCTTTTCTGCGGAAGCGTCATCGACGATTCCTGTCGCCCAGACATATTCCCCGACAGGGACACCGTCGACTGTGAACGTGAAGCGATACTGTTTCGGCTTTCCTTTCAGCCAGTCGTGAGGCTGAGCCTGCTCGTCGTAGAAGATTTTCACCGGCTTTTCCGAAGATTTGTCAAGCAGGGCGAACGCCACCTTGTACTTGTTCAGGAACGGGCGAAAGTTGGTCGGGCAGTAAGCATAGCCGAGGTTTGCCCAGCGGTGAAGAACCGCAACCTTTTCACCTGGTGTCACCTCTTGTGGGGCAATCACCTTGGAGGGATAGACACGATAGTTGCCGTCCTGTATGAACTGAACAAGATAGTCGTAGGCCTCATTGAACCACGACCAAGCCTCGCTCACTTCAAGATTGTCGTTGTAGCGCAGGTCCATCATGCTGGCACATGCCTCGCGTGCCTGGTCAAACTCGCCCTTGCGGACATCTGCCCAGTCTTTGTACTTCTCAGTGTCCCAGCGCATCGGTGCATCACCGTGAGAGGCCTTTACCCATCCGCCCTCGGCGATGAGTGGCACCTGATAGCGATATTTGGCGGCAATGCTCTTCTCCCATGTGCCGTAGTAAGTCTTCATTCCGAACGCACCGCTGCCTATCCCGAAGCCCTTCTTCACGGCGGAGTCAATCATGCCCTCGGAGTCCGGACTGAGTTTATCTCCGCTGGTTGATCCTACGGCCTTGTGGTAGTTGATAAAAATCGGGATCTTGGTAAACTCCTTTGCAAACAAGGAGGTAACCCACTCGAAGACGGCCTTCTTCGGGGTTTCGTCGCCGGTGGAGTAGATGCAGGAATGGTACTCGCCCCATTTGCCGATGCCGACACCGTGGACGAATTCAGTGGAGTCGGGGTTATTGATGTGTTCGGCAAAGTCATGGATGAACTTCTCGTAGCACTTCTGAAACGCCGGGTCGTCGGGATATGGCGACCAGACGTCCATTGAACCGGTGCGTGTGGCATAGCCCTGCGCTCCGTATTTGTCGCGGACGTAGAGAGGCGTGCAGAACTCGTGCTTGTCACGGCTGTCGATGGCAAAGCCATAGCCGATGCGCATATTGCGTCTGCGGGCCTCGGCGACAAGCTTTTTGTAGCGCTGGGCATAGACGGTGTTGCAGTCTTCCTGCCAGATGTAGACTCCGTCTTCCGGATTCAGCTGTCCCCATGTCGTGCGAACGAGCAACGTCTTTGCATAGTCGGTGGTTCTGACCGTTCCGACAGAGGACGGCATATTGTCATATCTCTCCCAGAAGTCGCTCAAGTCGTTGCCGAGTCCCGCATAGAGCACCCATCCGCACAGTGGGTTAGGGAACACGGTGTTCCTGTCCGGAGCGAAGTTGACGGTCACGCCCACAACTTCCGGTTCGCCACCTCCCGGCTGTTCCTTGCCGCAGGAAACTGCAGCAAGGAACAGCGAGGTGAGAGCCAAAAGAAGAATTGTGTCTTTAATAGAGAAACTCATTATAACCTATAGAATTATATTAATCAGTCGAAACGGATCTTATTGTTTCTCGCGTCGATGGTGATTTTGCTGATTTTGACTTTGGATGCCAGTTTCCATTTCTTGTTGCTGACGACAGGAGCTGTATTCATCCATTCGCCCATCTTGAACTCCATATCAACAGATGAGGCAACTCCAGGTGCAGAAGCCGGGACAAATGCCAACACACGGGCAACGAAATCAGCCTGTTTTTTATTTAGGTCGTAATCTGGATCATTACCTTCTGTTCCACTTCCTTTCGTTATCGAATCCAGATCCGCTGTGCTCTGAGCGACTTTGATATTAACTTGACCTGGAAAATCAAATGAAGCCCCTTGCCAGATAAGAATCATCGGATCAACCTTCGAGACAACGAACGGGTATGGCTTACCTTTCCACCCATCCCAGTTTGTCGATGCATAGACATAGTAGTTGCCTGCCAGCAGAGTCTTCGTCATGACCCATTTTGCAGGATTCTTGCCCTGATAACCGAACTCGACAGTGAGCGGTTCAAGCCTGTTCTTCGGTGAGAAGAACTTGACGGTATTGTTCTCGGTGTCGATTATGACCCTCCAGTAGCCCTCGACAGGGATGTTCCACACAGGAAGCTCTGAGCCCTCTGTCGATTCCTTGACAACGGCGTTGTAGAGCGTTCCGGCAGGCTTTGAATCGACCTGTTCGTTGTCTGGTACCTCAACGCTGCCGTCAGTCGGGCAGATGCATGAGGTCATTCCATGGTCTTTGATGGAGATTGTCATTTTTCCTGCATTAAGATAGACTTCCTCTGCATAGATGCAGTCGCTCTCCGGAGTCAATGTCATCAGCTGAATGCCATCAGGCACAGCTGTTCCCTCGATGACATATTGCGTTTCACCGAATGAAACTGAAGTCCTGTTGACCTTACCAGCGGCGAACACCACATCCTTGGAGAAAGTTTTGGTTTCCGTGTAATCCGTCCCGTCAACCGTATATTTTATAAGAAGGCTTGACCCTGCCGTTGCCGTGAACGGGGCGCACTGAAGGCACTTGTCAAAGGATTTCCCTGCTTCTATCTTCTCATTCTGCTTGAGAACCTCCGTGTAGGTTGCCGTCTTTCCTTTCACTGGTCCCGCGAGAGTGTGCGGTCCGCCAAGTATCCCGCCGTCAGTCCGTTCAATGTGAAGTGCAGTAAGGGTTGCAGTGCCGACGGCATTTTCGTTTTTGATTGTCACCTTGATGATGCATGTAAGCTGTTCGAGCCCGACATTCGGAGAGGCGCTGCCGACAGCCTTTGCTGTTCCGTGCATAGGAGTCTTGGCATATCCCGATGTCGCGAACTGCCCGTTGTCAGAATAGGGATAGAGTATGTCATATTCATACTCCACGCCATCCTCAGGTTTGAAATCCGAGCAACTGAACGCATTCTCCTCACCTTTAACTTTTGTAAATTTATACAGTTGGCCATCAATCGTCACGGCAAGAGCGTCATTGTCAGACCACGTTACCTCGTAGGTCTCCTCATTGAACGACGTCTTAGTCGCGGAAGGCTGCTGTGCCTCTGACGATGTGCTCACATAAAGGACAAATGGTGCCTGCTCTTCTGACGGTGTGCTTTCAACTGTCTCAAGACCGAGTTTTGCGCAGCCTGCGAGTGCGGCCGCCGCAAGAAATGATATTGCTAAACGTTTCATGGTCCTTCCTCCGTTAAAATGCCTCGCCGCCAACATATGGGTTTGCGTATATTCCTGTTTTTTCGTCACTCGCCGCGAAGCCTGACTCCGCGCTCACTTCCATGAGCTGAAGAGACGGACTTGTATATTCCCCCCCCCTCCGATTTGAAATTTCCTGTATCATAGATACTTTCATGTATTAAAATGTTGGCTATTAAATTTGTATAGTTTTATCTTATTGTAACTTTCTCAAGTTTGAACCACCCTTCGGGAGTGAGATGCTCCCTGTCGACGGCGATGTTCAGCCCCTTTCTGTTGCCGCGCATCGTATCAGCAATTCCGATTGCCCAGGTGTATTTGCCCGGAGCGATTCCCTTCAGGTCGGCGCTGAAACTGTGCGACCCGGGTTTCCCCTTAATCCACTCGGACGGCTCTGACTGCCGGTCAACGAATGTCCGGACGACTTTCCCTTCAGAGTCGAGAAGCACGAATGCCGGCTTGTAGCGGTAGTGCCATTGACGGATGTTGTTCGGACAGTAGCCCCAGCCGAGGTTTTCCCAAACGTGAGAGAGACAAACGGTTTCTCCCGATTCTGCGGTTGTAGGGACTGTCACCGACGAAGGATAGAGCCTATAACCTCCCTCGCTGACAAACCTCTGAACGAGATCATAGTTCTGAAACCAGCTTTCCGTCTCGTTGCCCACGCGGAAATCCATCATATTCACATGGGTCTCCTCCGCAATCTCCATCTCTCCCCTGCGCACGTCCTCCGGATGTCCCTCGCGATACTTCCCGCTAGGATCCCTCCAATAGCGGTGATGCGCCCCGGTAATCCAGCCACCCTCGAAGATAATCGGCAGACGGTAGCGCCACCTTGCTGCATATTCCTTTTCCCAGTCCATATAGTAGCCTGTCATTCCGAACGCATCGTGACGGAGGCTGTAGCCCTTCGAAATCGCAGAAGCAAGAAGCTTCTCCGTGTCCGGATTCGGCGCGTCCTCCCATCCGTCGATGGTCTGTGCGGCGAGCACCCGATGATAGTTCATAACAAGCGGAATGTTCGTGAACAGGCGTGCATATAGGTCCGTAATCCATTCATATACAGGAATCTTGTTCGCTTCATCCATATATCTCATCGAATGGGCCTCGCCCCATTTTCCAAGTCCGTAGGCATCGATGAAATCAATCTCATCTGAAGAGTTGAACCTCTGTGCAAATGCAGTGAGGAACTTTTCATATTTTTCCTGAAACACCTTGTCGTCCGGGTAGGGTGTGTAGACTTCCCGGCTGCCGACCTTGCTTGTGAAGCATTTTGCTCCAGCGTCAATCACATACTGCGGAGTGTTCTGCCCCTGGTCGCGCCCGTCAACGACAATGCGGAACGCGAGTCTCATTCCACGGTGGCGAACTTCGTCCAGCAGCCCATTAAGACGGGAATCCGGGTCGTTCCAGAAATATTTTCCCTCTTCCGGCTCCATCGAAGACCAGCTTGTGCGGATGTAGGCGGTGCCGCAGTAGTCCGATACGCGGACTTTCATCTGCCCGTCCGGACCCGCCGGCCAGTTGTCATAGCCGACTTCCGTTCCAAAATCCTTGCTCCACCCCCGTCCGAGATACATCACCCATCCGGTGAGCGGATTTCTTATGACCGATGTTCTGTCAGGTTCGATTGCCATTGTCCGATATTCATCAGCGCCTATCTGCACGTTCTGCCTCAAACGGATGTCCGCAGAAGAGGCGCCAACAAGAATTTCAAACACTCCCGGCTCGACGACGAAAGACTTGCTCTTCACATCATAGAACGAGAAAGCGTCCTTACCGAGCGTAATCTCGACTCTGGTCCTGCCGCCCTTTTTAATGAAATTCTTGCAGAATCCCTTGAGTTCCTTGACTGGACGCGGCACCGAGCATGAAAGGTCGCTGACATAGACTTGAGAAATTTCCGAAGCATCGCACTTTCCCGTGTTCGCCACTATGAAGGAAACCGTCAGACTGTCGGAGCCAAGTTTCTCAACGCAGAGGTCAGAATAGTCGAACTTGCTGTAGGACAGGCCATAACCGAAAGGATAGCGAACAGGTGTTCCGCTTTTTTCATATCCTTTGTAGCCATAGAAAATGCCCTCCCTATATTCGACTCTCTTTGTCTTCGTGTTCTGCGTGAAGACTGGAGTATTCTCGTGGTAGCTATCATGCACAGGGTTATCCTCCCAGCGGTTCTCAATGCTTATCGGAAGCTTTCCGCTTGGAGACACCTTGCCGGAGAGCACTTCCGCGATGGCATCTCCGCCCCTCTGTCCCGGATACCATGCAAGCAGCACGGCCTCCACGCCTTCGCTCCAATCATTGAAGTTGACTCCACCGCCGGCATTGAGCACGACTGTAAGATGAGCGTGCGCGGCGGCAATCTCATTAATCACACGCCTCTGTGCCGCCGGAAGCGCAAACGGACGGTCAAAGCCCTCACCTTCAATTTTGCTGTTGAATCCGGCACAATAAACCACCCTGTCGGCCTTTTTCAGAGCCGCCGCAAGAACATCCGCATTCACGGCACCGGCCTTGACCGAGTCCGCAGACATGCCGGCAAACAGGAGGCTGTCCGGGAGGACAGTCACATGCTTTTCTCCCAATGCCTTGCTTAGACCATCCGCAACCGAAACGCTGTGGAACGGCTGCACGAATCCGCTTCCGCCTCCGGTCGGAGTGTTGAAAGCGTTAGGACCGAGCACGAGCACGCGGTCTTTTTTCCTGAACGGAAGTTCGTTCCCACGGTTTTCGAGCATGACGATTCCTTCCCTCGCGATTTCGAGCGAAAGTGCGTCGCTGTCCGGATTGTCGAGCGGAATGCTGCTGTCCTTGATATCCTTGTCAAGAAGTCCGAAACGGTTGAGAGTGTGGAGAATATGATATACTTTGGTGTCGATTGTCTCCTCACGGACAATTCCGGCCTTCACGAGCGGGACAAGCTTCTCTGCCGTAAAGTACACTCCTTTAGGGCATTCAAGGTCAAGGCCTCCGTTTGCTGCACCCGATGAGGAATAGACCGAAGTCCAGTCCGACATGAGTATTCCATCGAAGCCCCACATGTTGCGAAGTACTTCAATGTTCATCCAACCATGCTCCGAGGCGTGCACCCCGAAAATGGGGTTGTAGCTGTCCATCACGGCTCCGACATGCGCCTCCTGCACGGCCTTTCTGAATGCGGGGAAGTAGACTTCATGGAGCGTGCGCTCATCGACATCGGAGCTTGTATGGTGGCGGCTCCATTCCTGATTGTTTGCAGCGAAATGCTTCACCGTGGCAATCACCCCCTCATGCTGCACGCCAATGATGTAATTGGCAGCTATCTCGGATGTGAGGTACGGATCTTCGCCGAAATACTCGAAATTTCTTCCACAAAGCGGTGCCCTATAGATGTTCACGCCCGGACCGAGAAGAAAAGAGATTCCTCTCGCCTTGGCGTCCTGTCCGAGCCCATGACCGAGTTTGTCGGCAAGTTCGCGGTTCCATGTCGCGGCGGTGAGAACTCCGCACGGATAGAGCGTACTGACGGTGTTCTGGCGTCGTATGTTGCGTATTCCCTGTGGGCCATCTGCCATGAGAAGCTGAGGTATGCCGAGACGTTCAACGGGACGAATCACGAAAGAAGTGAGTTCACCGATGTAGTCGCACTTTTCCTCAAGCGTCATCTGCGACACAAGGTTCCATGCACGTTCGTCAATCTCTGAGGCATTCTTCCCCGCAGGAGATGTGCTGTCAAGATAAAGTCCCTGAGCGAAAGCCCCTGAAACTGACAGAGACATGACGGAAAAGAGAAGGGCAAAAGAACGTTTGAGTGTTTTCATTTTTGTCATTTAAGATGTGTTATTTGGACATATCCGTCACCTCGTAAGGCTTGCAGACCGCATTATGCGCTGCCGAGCGGGCGATTTTCGCCTTAATCTCATTCATAGAAGACGGCACGTATGAGGTTTCCTCCACATTCTTCCCGGAAATGGCTTCAAACCATGTGCATGCAGCCGTGTATCTTCCGTAAGTAAGTTCAAGATGGTAGCCGTCGCGGTTGAAGGTGTCTCCAAGAGAAGATGTCCGTCCATTCTGAACCGCGGTGCCGGAAGGAACAAGCAGGTCAAAGGAATATGAACTGTTGTCCATAACCTTCTGCGCCACGTCAACGATGGCGTTGAACATGGTCATCTGATTGCTGCTATACTTCGGAAAATCAGAATGCGTCGAATTCGCCGCATAGGCCCAGGTCGAGTGCCAGATGAGTTTCACATCATACTTTGAACGGGCACGGACGTAGTTCAGAATCTCCGGGAGATACGGAGAACATGTCTCATACTTGCCGGATAAACCACTTGCCTGCTGAAGGCTGATGTAGTCCCATGGTTCCTCGGCAAGAACAGTCGAAATCTTCACCCCTTTAGAGTTCGTCTTCTGACCATCCACAATCTTGCGGTATTCGTATGCGGCCGCATCATTGTTGATATTGTTGTAGTGTCTCTCAAGGCTGCATCCTCCGATGTAGAGGTTGCCGATGATGACTTTTTTGCCGGAAGCGGCAAAAAGTTCATATAGATACTGTTCAATGGCATCCTGAGAAAAACTGTTGCCTATTGCAAGGATTCGGAGAATGCCGTCGCCTTCTTCCTTGACCTCCACGATAGCCTTTGCCTTGACGCTCTCACATTCGGCTATATAGACCAGCACAGTTGCCTTGCCGCCCTTTTCGGCCTTCAGCACAGCCCTGTTGCCGTCTTCCTTGAGCGAAAGGACGGTAGGATTAAGAGATTTCCACTTGTATGTAACCGAAACATCCGAAGACTTGTCTCCGACCAACGTAGCTGTAATCTCAGCAGTTTCTCCGACTGAAAGAGACGCCGGAACTTCGGACAATTCCATTGAGAGACCCGCATACGGGTCAATCTTGGCACAGGCAGTGCCGGGTGCAAACACCGTAGTGACTGCAAGCACAGCCTGTGCGACCAATACTTTCTTTATTTTGCCAAACATCCTATTCAAAACGATTTGTAATTATTTATGTTCAAACTATCTTGCGGACACGGTCACCGCACCGGCACGCACCCATCCGTCTTCCGTCACACTCTTGGCTGTCGCTGCCGGGCGTATGCCTATGGCATTGTCCTGCGTCGTGTCGACGATACCTACTGCCCAAGTGTATGCTCCGACCGCAAGGCCCTTGATCTCGACCTCGGTCTTATAGGAAGAAATCTCTCCTTTAAGCCATTTTGACAAATCAGCATCGGCTTCCACAAAAACCTTGACCGGTTTGTTTTTGCTGTCAAGGAGAGCAACGGCAGCCTTGTACTTATAGTTCCACTGTGGAAGATTGACGGGACAATATCCCCATCCGAGGTTAGCCCAGCTGTGACCGACGGTCACCCTGTCGCCGAACTTTACCTGTGAAGGGAAGGAGACAGAAGTCGGATAGAGCCTGTAACCACCCTCCGCGACAAAACGTTCCACATACTCAAAGGCATTCTCGAACCAGGACTTCGTCTCGTCTCCCACACGGAAATCCATTGTGTTGACCTTCGCCTCCATAGATGAGTTGAATTCGCCTGCACGAACGTCTTCCGGATGCCCCTTGCGGTAGCCTGCAGGGTCGTTCCAGTACGAATGGCTGGAGACGATGTAGCCGCCTTCCATGAGTATGGGCACCTTGTAGGCCCATTTCTTCGCGTAGGCTTTCTCCCAGTCGTTGTAGCCCCAGTCCTGATTGTTCATCCCAAATGCATCGGAACGCAGACAGTATCCGTTGTCAAGTGCAATCTGAAGCACTCTCTCGCTGTCCGGCTGAGGGTTCTTGCCTTCGCTGACAGGATGCCCAATCTGGCGATGGTAGTTGATGACGAGCGGAACCTTGGTGAAGTTATCCGCATACAGCTTCGTTATCCACTGCATCGTCCCGGCCTTGTACTCCGATGTCTTGTCCGACACGGCATTGTTCTGCTCGTAGCAGACATTATGGCCTTCGCCCCATTTTCCCAGCCCGTAAGCATCTATGAACGCTGTTTTCTTCGGGTCGTTGAAACGTTCCGCGAATGCCTTCACGAATGTCTCGTAGTGTTTTCTCCAAATCGGATCCACGGCAAGCGGAGTCTTGCGGTCAGGATACTTGCTGTCAGACAGCCAATACTCAGCCCCGTCGTCAAAGACAAACTGCGGTGTATTCTCCCTCTGATCTCTGCCGTCCACCACGACACGGAACGCTATCGGAAGTTCAAGTTCTTCCGCCCGTTTGACCAATTTATAGATCTTGCTCGTCTGGTCATCCCAGGCATACTTGCCCTTCGCAGGATTGAGGTTCTTCCAGCCTGTCCTGATGTAACAAGCAGAGGCGTAATCCCTTACATAGACTTCCTTTCCAAGTTCCGAAACATAGATTCTCGTGTCGAAATAGGACGGATCCGCCGTACCGGAAACATACATGACCCAACCATTGAGCGGATTCTTCAGAACAGTCTTCCTGTCAGGGCTTATCTTGACAGTTGTGTTGCCGGCAATCTCGCCGCCATTCCCACCATTTCCGGAAGGCTTTTCCCCCTTCGCGCAAGCGCAGGCAGAAACAGCGGCAATCGCCAAGACAAGAAGTGTCTCTTTAATGGAGATATTCATATCAGTCAAAACGAATCTTATTGTTTCTTGCGTCAATAGTGATTCGGCTGATCTTCACTGTGGAAGCCGGCTTCCACTTTCTGTTGCTGACAACAGTAACCGTGTTCATCCATTCGCCCATCTTGAGTTCCATGTCGGCTGTTGCAGCCACACCCGGTTCAGATGCCGGCACAAATGCCAGGACCTTTGAAATAAACTTCATTCCGGCCCCGTTCTGGACAGGATCGTCTCCGCCTGTTCCCTCTCCTGCCCTGATATCGTCAACCTCGGCAGGTCCCTGAGCGACCTTGACGCAGAGCGCATCCTTCATGTTGAACGACGCACCTGACCAGATGAGAATCATAGGGTCAACCTTCGACACCACAAACGGGAATGCCTTTCCTTTCCAGCTGTCCCAGCCTGTCATCGAATTGAGATAGTAGTTTCCGGCCAGCAGGGTCTTTGTCAGAATCCATGATGCAGGATTCCTTCCCTCATAAGCAAACTCGACAGTCAGCGGTTCAAGTCTGTTCTTCGGAGAGAAGAACTTGACGGTCTTGTTCTCGATGTCGATTATAACCCTCCAGTAGCCCTCGACAGGAATCTTCCATGCAGGAAGAGTCGCACCGGCCTTAAGCTCCTTGACAACGGCATTGTACTGCGTGCCGGCCGGCTTTGAGTCAACCTGATCATTATCCGGAACTTCAACGCTTCCATCCGCAGGGCAGATATAGGAAGTCATTCCCTGATACTCGATAGGAATGGTCATTTCCCCTGCGCGGAGGTAGACTTCCTCGGCATAGATGTAGTCGCTTTCCGGGGTCTTGCCCATAGGCTTTCGTGTCGTGCCGGTCATTGCATCGCCGGAAAGGAATATACGGTCAGCATCAAAGGTGAGCGGGCGGAAAGGACGGACGCTGAAATCAATGGTCCTTACCTCCGGCATCACATATTTTTCTCCGCCTTCCCATTTTGCAATGACCTTGAACTGCATGTTCACCGCACGCGAATAGTTCTTGTTCCACTTCTCCACGAGAAGATTCTGCAGTTCCTGAGTCGTGTATTCCTTGGTGAACACTCCGTCGTCAACTACCTGACGAACAGCATTGCTGAAGTCATTTCCCTCAACATCGAGGAAGGTAACGTATGTCACCAGATAGTCGTCAGGCATTTCTCTTGCCGGAGTCCATGTGAACTTCAAGGCAACTTTATCCACCTCCTCCGCATCAAGGACAACATCCCGTGCTGAGGCTTCGAGTGTCATGGTCTCGACAACATCGTACATACTTCTGTCCGGGCCCTGAAATCCGCCCTTGTCACAGGCAGCCAACGAAAGGAGACCGGCTACCGCGAATAATATATGTCTGTTTTTCATATCGAATACTCTTTTTATCGTTAGTGCCTACCATTCAGGGAACTGACGGAGATTTACGTTCTTGTCAATGTCGTCCTGAGGAATCGGCCACCAGTAGCTGATGAAGCGACGGGTCTGGTACTGAGTTCTCTTGTAGTAATCGTCCCTGTTGGACTTCGTCGCACGCGAATCCATTCCGTAGAAAGGCCCGTTAAGAACTGTTGCAGCCTCTTTCCAGCGGCGGAGGTCATCGAAACGGTTGCCGGCCTCGCAGTTGAGTTCGACACGCCTTTCTCTGTGAATGAGGTCGCGGAGAGTCTCGCCGTCGGTTGGCGGAACAATCATCTCGACACCGTCAGAATCGACACCCGTGCCATACTGAGGGATGCCTGCACGCTCCCTTATTTTATTCACATAGGAAAGAATCTCGTTCTTGTTTGCATCATACGTTCCCTTCGCGATGCTGTATTCATTCAAGCACTCGGCGTATGAAAGATAGGCCTCCGCGAGGCGGTAGATTGCGCCGTGGCGTGTCTTGAACTTTCCGGAGCCGTCGCTCGGAATGGCTGACGGATCCACCATCTTCCTCACGAGGTAGCCCGCTGTAGGAGCATCGTGGCTCGGTCCTCCGTCCTGTCCGCCGGAGAAGAAGTCGGTGTATTTATTGGAGGACTTGTGCTTGTCCTTGCCCCAATGATATTGCTCGTTGTAGAGAACTGAGATGTAGAATCTCGGCTCACGGTTGCAGTACATATTGTAGGTGCCTTTGGTCGTTATCACGTGATTTGTCTTCTGTCCCTCGACAGCACCCTGCTCGGCATAGAAGTATTTCGTGTCATCCTTGTAGTCTGCGGTTGAATAGCCAGTCTCGGTGTAACCGGATGCCGGGTTGATGATTGGCTGTCCGTTCGCGCCGTATCCGGTGATAGGAACAAGACCGTTGCTCATAAAGAAGGCGTCCACAAGGTTTTGAGTCACTCCGATGGCACCCGCGCCACCCATGCTTCGAGGGTTGCACTGCCTGTCGAAATATGCGCCGCTGTCGTATGTCTTCGGGAATATGACTTCATGATTTCCCTGATCCCAACGCATGAGAACCGCGTTCATATAGGACATGTACGGGTCAACGCTGCCATTGTCAAGTCTCTCGACATAAAGTTCATAACCGTTTTCCTTGGCGGCCTCGATGACTTCCATGTTGGCATCGGCTGCCGTTCTCCACCTCTCAGGATCAAACTCCGTCGAGAAAAGCGGTGTTCCGTCACAGTTGACCATACCGGCAAGGTCAGGATTGCCGTTCACAAGCGGGCTGGCGGCAAAGGTGAGCAGACGGGCACGGACGGCAAGGCACATCACGGATGTGGCACGACCATACTTGTTTGCCTCCTCGTATGAAGCCGGAAGAATCTCGGAAGTCTCCTTCAGTTCTTGAGCCACCCAGTCAACAACCTCATAAAAAGGAGCTTGCTTGAGTTGCATGTCTGAAGCATTGGTTCCCTGAGCTGGGCCAGAAATCATCGGCACCGCGCCGTAGGTCGTCACAAGCATTGCATGATAGTACGCGATGAAGAAACGGCACTCGGCCTTCATCCACTCTATCTCCTTGGCTGAGACATCAAAAAGCGGGTGGGCATTCTCGATGAAGATGTAGGCAGAACGGATCCTCTTTGAGAATTCCTCCCAATAGCTGATGATGCCACCCTGTGCCGGGGTAAAGTTACCGTTCTGATAGAGAATAGCCTTGAAGCCCTGCGACTCCCAGCCGACAGGGGGCGTGAGGTCATCGGCAATGGCAATGGCTCCGTCATAGTGGTAGAATGTCGGTATGCCGTTGTAGATGTAGGCAAGCCAGCGCTCAAGGTTGGTCCTGTTCTCGAATGCAGTTTCGAGATCCAACTGGTCATCAGGCTGTTTGTCAAGGTAGTCACAGGAGACAGCCGAGAAAATGGCGATGAGACCTGCAATCAAATATGATAATTTAAGATTTTTCATCACGAAATGATTTTAGAATTTGAATTCGAGACCAGCTGAAATTGATTTCATAACCGGATAGGCCGCGCCAGTGTTAGAGGCGAGCTCCGGATCCCAGAGCTTGAACTTAGAGAAAGTAAGCAGATTGGTTCCGCGCAGGTAGACTCTCGCGCTGGAAATGAAAGACCTCTCGGCAAACTTCTTCGGAAGCGAATATCCGATTTCGATGTTCTTGAGTCTGAGGAAACTCATATCCTTGAGCCACCATGTGGACGCCTGACTGTTGTTCGCGTTCACACCATAGTCAAGACGCGGATAGAATACGTTCTGACTCGGATTATCTTCCGTCCAACGGTCTGTATAGTTCGTGAAAATGTTGTAGGTGGTACCCTTGTTGGATGCAGGAATGATGTTTCCGGAAAGGATGTTCCAAGTCTTGCCAACTCCTTGAAAGAGAGCCGAGATGTCGAGGTCCTTCCAAGAGAACGTGAATCCGAAACCATACACCATCTCCGGGTTCTTTGTGCCGCCGATAGGTGATTTGTCATAGACATCAATCTTGCCGTCCCCATTTACGTCCTTATACTTTATATCGCCAGGGCGAACCTTTGACACAAGCGTGACGGTCGGAAGGTCAGAACGGAGTATTCCATTCTCGACATCCACGAAATCATCGTAGGTGTAGAGCCCCTCGTCGATGTATCCGAAGAGCTGCCCCACCGGATGTCCGGTCTCTGCCCTGTTGGTTCCAACCACTGCAGCCGGCTCGTCCATTTCGAGAATTGTATTGTGCGCGTATGTAAATGTTCCCATCGCGCTAATGAAGAAATCACGTCCGAACTGCTTTCTGATGTTAAGGGAAAGGTCAACACCCTGGTTCTTCACACGTCCGAAGTTCTGCCAAGGAGACTTGATAAATCCGGCGGTCATCGGAATGGAAGTCCTCTCCATGAAGATGTTGTTTCTGCGCTCGTCGAAGAAGTCCACCTGGAAGTCTGCGACCCCGTCCAAAAGGCCGATTTCAAAGCCGACGTCAGCCTTGTTCACCTTCTCCCAAGTAAGGTCCGGAACGGCGAAGTCACCCTCTGCCATACCGTTCTTGTTGTAATTGGACTCATAGCCCCACCTGTACTCTTTGAGTGTGTTCCAATCGTCCGTGATGGTTGAAAGGTAGGCGAAACGACGTCCGTCAAGGGAAGCGTTACCGGTCTGTCCGTATGACGCACGCAGCTTCAACTTTGAAAGGACGTGCTTTGCACCGGCCATGAACGGCTCCTCTGAAATGACCCATCCGAGAGCTCCTGACGGGAAGAAACCGTATCTCTTGCCCGGAGCGAAGTTCTCCGAACCGTTGTAGCCGAAGTTGAACTCGGCAACATATCTGTTGGCATAGGTGTATGATGCCCTTCCTGCAAGACCCTGGTTTCTGTACGGAAGCTTTCCTCCGTTGTCATAGTTTCGCCTGTTAAAGAGGAGGAGACCGGAAACGGCATGCTTGCGATTGAATGTCCTGTCGTATGTGGCAGCGGCCTCAAGATAGACGCTCTTGTTTCCGAAAGTTCCAGAAGACGAATGACCGAGCGTATTGCTGCCATTTGATTTCACCGTGAGAATGAGAGAGCCGTCCTCGTTACGTCCGGATGCGGGGTTGTAGATGGTAGGATTCATCGTGCGACTCACGGTTCCGGTTGAATAGCGGTCAAAGGAGAATGACGCCCTGACCTTGAGACCTTCCGTGAGGAACTTGAGATCCTGTTCAAGAGTCACGAGCGTCTCAATCTTGCTGGCAGTCGTCCTGTTGTATCCGCGCTGTGTGGCCATAGCCCAGACATTCGACTCCTCCGTTCCGGCAATTTCGCCTGTAGAGTACTGAACCGGGAACTTGAAAGGAACCGCCCTGAAGGCACGGTTGAAGATTTCGCTCACGCTGTCAGGAGTGGAGTTGCGCTCCTGCATGTAACCTCCGATGTTGATGCGGAGTTTGGTAGTGTTGGTCAGCTTTATGTCAACGTTGCTTCTGACATTGTAGCGCTGGAGCTTTATCGACGGGTCCCATTCCTTTGACTTGTCGTGCGTAAGGATTCCGTCTTCATTGTAGAATGCGCAGACCATAGAGTAGATAACCCTCTCGTTACCGCCGCTGATTTCGGCTGTGACGCGCTGATTGTCCGCCCAGTTCTTGGAGATTGCCTGAATCCAGTTCACGTCAGGATAGATGTCCGGGTCATAGCCAGCCCTTGTCTTGGCAATCTGGTCCGTGTACATCGGGAGCGAGCCGGTGTCCACAAGGACGTCATCAAGAAGCTGCATATAGTCGGCCGAACCGATATATGACGGGAGCTTGACAGGCTGTGTGCCGGCGAACTCGGCCTTGATTGTAACTTTCGGCTTTCCGGCCTCACCGCGCTTGGTGTTGATGAGGATGACTCCGTTTGCACCGCGAACTCCATACACGGCACTCGCTGCCGCATCCTTGAGGACGGAGAACGATGCTATTTCTTCCGCATCAATCGTATCGAGGCTTCTCTCGATTCCATCGACAAGCACGAGCGGGTCTCCGCCAACTCCCTGAAAAGTGGAAATACCGCGAATCCAGAAAGTAGAATTGTCATAGCCAGGCTCTCCGGAGCGCTGTATGGCAAGCACACCGGCAACGTTTCCCGCAAGGTTGTTGGTCAATGAACGCGATGTCGAAACCTTGAGGGCAGACGGTTCAATCGAAGTGATTGACGCGACGACAGATTCCTTCTTCTGCGTACCGTAGGCGACAACGACAGCATCATCTAGCTGCCCGATGTCCTCCACAAGTTCGACATTGATTACCTTGCGTTCGCCGACAGTTTCCTCCTTTGTTACATAGCCGACAAAATCGAAAACGAGCACCGTCCATTTGTCGGGAACAACGATGGAATAATTGCCGTCAAGATCCGTGATGGCATTTACGGATTTGTTGTTTTTGGCATAGACAGTAGCTGCGACAAGAGGTTCGCCCTTTTCATCCGTGACATTACCGATTACTCTCAAACCGGCGCTGTCCTGAGCAAGAGCGGCCGATAAACTTCCGATGAACAAAACCATCATCAGCCAGCCACGTCTCAAAACATTTGAATATTTGCTTGAAAACATATAATAAGTGGTTTGGTTATTAAATTTTCCGTTTCGCGGCAACGCGCGTCTATTATATCGCTTGCAAATCTCCGGAAAAATGGCCAAACATGCATATACTCATTATCCGAAAATGGTTCAATTTTGTACAAACGCCATTCTACCGCTCTCAATGGCACAAATACATACATAACAAAAGAGACCGACTCACTTGAAGTCGGTCTCCAATATAAGACTTAAAGAGGGGGGCAAGGCGTCCAACGATGCAGACCGCCTTTGGGGCTCCCGCCTAATTATTCAGCCTTGCCGTTTGAACCAAGCACATCAACAATCTTGTGCTCATAGAGCTTCTTCATCTCGTCACGTGCAGGTCCGAGGTACTTGCGTGGATCGAACTCACCCGGTTTCTCGTTGAAGACCTTGCGGATTGCTGCGGTCATTGCGAGACGAGAGTCTGAGTCGATGTTGATCTTGCAGACAGCGCTCTTTGATGCCTCGCGGAGCTGCTCCTCCGGAATGCCGACTGCATCAGGAAGTTTGCCGCCGTTTGCGTTGATGATGTCAACATACTCCTGTGGAACTGAAGATGAGCCGTGGAGAACGATAGGGAAACCTGGAAGTTTCTTCTCAATCTCGTGGAGAACGTCGAATGCGAGAGGCGGCGGAACAAGACGGCCGGTCTTCGGGTCGCGGGTGCACTGCTCAGGTTTGAACTTGTAGGCTCCGTGTGAAGTTCCGATTGAGATTGCGAGAGAGTCGCAGCCTGTGCGGGTTGCAAAGTCGATGACTTCCTCCGGCTTGGTGTAGTGAGACTCCTCTGCAGCAACCTCATCCTCAACACCTGCGAGGACACCGAGTTCAGCCTCAACGGTCACGTCATATTTGTGAGCATACTCGACAACCTTCTTCGTGAGGGCGATGTTGTCCTCGTAAGGAAGAGATGAGCCGTCGATCATCACTGAAGAGAAGCCCATGTCAACGCAGCTCTTGCAGAGCTCGAATGAATCGCCGTGGTCGAGGTGGAGGACAATCTGCGGATGCTCCCATCCGAGTTCCTTTGCATACTCAACGGCACCCTCTGCCATATAGCGGAGAAGAGTCTGGTTTGCGTAGTTGCGCGCACCCTTTGAAACCTGAAGAATCACAGGTGACTTTGTCTCGGCAGAGGCCTGGATAATGGCCTGAAGCTGCTCCATATTGTTAAAGTTGAATGCAGGGATTGCATATCCTCCCTTGATGGCCTTCGCAAACATCTCACGGGTGTTCACAAGACCGAGTTCCTTGTAAGATACCATAATTATAAAATTATATAAGAATTATATTATTCTACGAAGCCTCAAAAAATCTCGGCAAAAATAGTTAATTTTGCCGAACTATAAAAACGGAATACAAAAACCATACGAAAATGTATGGATATGTCAGATTGGCAGTCGGAAGTGATATGATAAATTTCGATAGCCGCAATCAGCAACGAAAGACAACAATATAAAGATTATGGATAATCGTAAAGCAGTTATTTTCTCAGCCCCGTCAGGTTCGGGCAAAAGCACTATAGTCAGCCATATACTCAAGCTTCATCCGGAGCTCAAGTTCTCTGTTTCAGCAGCCTCACGGGCCCCACGCGGAGACGAGAAGAACGGCGTTGCCTACTGGTTCATCAGCGCCGACGAGTTCAGAAAGAGGATTGCCGACAACGAATTCGTTGAATATGAGGAAGTCTACCCAGGCTCATTCTACGGGACTCTAAAGTCCGAAGTGGAGCGCATTTGGGACAACGGAGACGCAATTATTTTCGACGTCGACGTGAAGGGAGGGGTCAACCTCAAGAAATATTTTGGAGACCGGGCGCTGTCCGTATTCATCCAGGCGCCGTCGGTGGAAGTCCTGCGCCAGAGACTCGTCAGCCGAGCCACGGACTCCCCGGAAGCGATAGAGCGCCGCGTAGCAAAGGCTGGGGAGGAAATGACATACGCGGACAAGTTCGACCACATCATCGTGAACGACGATCTGCAAAAGGCGTACGCGGATGCAGAGAAGCTGGTTGACGACTTCCTTTGCAAAGAAAAATAAGGACAGCGTCTGCCGCGTTATGTTCCTTGATAAAATCCTCACAACCATCAGGTTGCTGCGGTTTTACCTTCGTCGCAAGCCTTGCATCCACAATCCTTATTTTCCTTTGCCTCCAAGTTGCTTTTCCAGTTTTTTGTGGGGGACAAGTACAAGTTAACTACTGACATTCATGGAAACTGCTGTTTATTCCGGGTCATTCAATCCGCTGCACATCGGTCACCTCGCAATCATGAGGAGACTTGCGGATTTGTACGACCGTGTGCTTCTGGTCGTGTCGCCGAAGAATCCGCTGAAGGACAGCGCTACGGCTGTTGATGCCCCGGCGCGACTGGATGCGGCACGGGCAGCGATTGAGCGTCATCCGGAACTGGGCGGCAAGGTCGTCGTTTCGGACATTGAGTTCCGGCTGCCCTCGCCCAATTATACGATAAACACGCTGGATGCGCTGAAGAAGGAGAACACATCAGATAACTTCACTCTGACCGTAGGCGGTGACCAGATTGCGGACTTTCGCCGGTGGAAAGATTGGAGACGAATATTGCAAGAATATGGGGTCGTGGTTTTTCCCCGCGATGGTTTCGACACGTCTGCCATACGCGACGACCTCCTGCACGAGAATCCCCTCTACCTCATCCGACTCATTGACATGCCGCTAGTTACAGTCTCATCGACTCAGATCCGCAACGCCATGGCAACTGGCCAAGACGTCTCAGCACTTTTAATGTAGAAAACGAAAACTATCCCACTTGGCCTGCCCTTCGTTCGCTGCGCACGGCGCTCTTGCGCCTTGGTCTCTGTATAAAAAAAACAAGGACACCATCTGTCGTTTGACTTTTGATGTCCTCTGTCGGGATGAGGCGACTCGAACGCCCGACCCCTCCTGCATTTCGACCCCTCCCGTCCCCTCGTAGGGGAAGTGGTGCTACGCGAACACTATCCCACTTGGCCTGCCCTTCGTTCGCTGCGCACGGCGCTCTTGCGCCTTGG